>JGI24732J26686_1000089_pt1 | contig 61513 bp, 104 predicted proteins | sample EPASupsiteHSE623_FD_26686 | JGI IMG/M metagenome (IMG submission 26686)
ATGGGTAGCATAAGATCTCCAGCCAAGAGGAACACCCAACAGATTCAGCTCCTCCCATCTCTCCGCGACATTGAGATCAACCCAACACCGCATCCCATGTTCCTGGAAGAGCCGGGATAGGTGCCGCTTCTTGGCGATCTGCCAGAGGGCTCTATAGTAGGGCTGTGCATTAGATGTGCTGAAATTGACTTCTATGAAGCTTGGGGCCTTGCTCTCCCAAACCTTCGCGGGCCTTTCCCAAAGCTTGCGCCAATGGTGGCCATGCTCTACAGCAGTCCCAAGAGCATCAAAACGATTGTCGTCCTCCCAAAAGGTGATTGTGTTTCCTATGAGTTCTTTGGTTCGGGCAACTGATCCCCATTGGCGAGGGTAGTCTAATACATCTCCTTGCATGGATGGGTCGAGATCGGCCACGCCTTCGCTATTGCTGCTCGCGAATAGACAATCTGGAACTTCTGACATGTTTCACCTATTTCATGGAGAAAGAGGCCATGCAGTCCACCTGCATGCCGCTTAAGCCATGATTTGACCTTCTTATGATGTAGTGCCTTGTCACGATGTGACTATCAATATGATCACTGCTATCGATGATACAAATCCGATGCATAATCGTGCTTCGCATAACTGAATCGCATCTTCCCATAATATTCGAATGCCTTCATGAGTCGCTTAACCTTTTTCTTGGGGAATTTATGCGAATCCTCGAAATATTCGCGCGATAATTGCTCAACAAATTCGTCGAATATCATGCTCTTTCTCCCTCGCTATCCTCTCCTTCTCGCGACATATCGGGCAGTACTTTTCGGTCGCGGGCCGCATGTGGCCATTGCAGACGATATATGCATCAGGCATCTATCTCCTTGAGCATATCTACCTCAAGCGGGGCAAAGTCCGCATAAAACTCGCTCCAATTAATCGCAGACATATTCAGCTCGCTTAGGTCCTCGGTGCCGTCCACAATGATTTGAGCGGCTTCTTGCATTGGGTCGGGGAAGACGAGGGGCTTCTCTTCTTCGGCAATAATAGGCCGAACATCGTCTTCTGGAATATCGTCTACAAAACAGAGCGGTGGCTCCTCGTCCACATATTCATCTGCCATGCATGGGATGACCAGAATTAACAAAACTTGAGCAGCCAGCCAAATGCCCATGCTTTCGCCTCCCCTGGATGGAAGAGCGCCCATATCAAGATAGCCGCCAAAATCATCGCAAACACGCATGTGATGATCGAATCCAACGTCATTGATGGACCCCCATTAGGCTTAGGAGAATGGTGAGTATCGATCCAATTATTAGGCTGAAAAGTATTAGAATGGGCTCTTTATATGCCTGCCACCAGTTCTGTTTGCCGATCTCAAAACTTTCCATGCACGCATCGGCCTTTTCAAGTGCGGTTATCCTTCCCTCGTGGTCGTGTATCCTGTCGCATAGCGTTTTTATATCCTTGCTCTGGTATCCTTGGCGTTCATAGATCTTGATGAGGTAATCATGATCAGTCAGCAGGCCGGGGGCGTCGTCCATGATGCCTCAGGTGAATGGAGCCTGTAATGTCTCAGCCTGGGTGGTCTCAAGTTGTGGCACTTGTGAGAGTCCAAGGGCGGCCACCTTTGCGCAGACATAGTTGATCATCTGGGAGCGAGTGCCTGTGGCGGTCAGAGCCTTGCATAGGTAATACGAGAATGCGCCTCGGACCTGCCCATTGATGATTAGCTCTGCGGAGGTCTGTCCATCTTGGCAACCGGCCCAAAGCACATGGTTGAGGCCCGGAACAAGTACAATGGCCTTAGTCTTTGCTTTGGTCTTTCTTGCCTTTTTGCCCACAATTGGCGGAAGAGATCGGATCGTAATATTTGAATCTATTTCGCGTGTGCCTGTCCCCGAATGGCAGCAATCCATGAACACATCGAGCGTTGCGTCTGCGGGCAGCCTAGCAAAGATCGCTCTCAGATCATCGTCCGAAATGTACTGCGGCCAATCGATGGGGCAAATAACCTCATCCCAGCCGTCGGCTTCATCACCGGATGCATCCCGGACCTGTGAACCATGACCCGAGAAGAAGAAGATGAATTTGTCGTTGTTTCCTGGAATGGCACAATCCACCATTCCATTTAGAGCGGCCAATATCGGTGCTTTGTTGGCATTGAGAAGCGTGTTGCTGGTGAACCCACGCATTTTTAGAACATCGGCCATTGCCTTCGCATCATTGAATCCTCTGGTGGCGATAACACCATTGAACACGTTTGCATCGTTGATACATCCGGATAATGGGGCGGTTGAATATGCGTCGTTTCCAACCACGACAGCGAGCTTTTGGGGTGGCATTTGTATTCTCCTTTATTATTTGCAAAAAATAATTATGTCTGGCTTCCGGTCTGTCCTCTGGACCCGAACCAATATCCGCCTACGCCAGTGACAAGCGCGATCATGCCAGTCACGATAGTAGACACGATATTGGCATCTCCTCTGATCACGGCCACCAAGAGGATGCTCCAAACCATCAGAACTATGATGATCGTGGCCCAAAGACCTTCGCCGAATTTGGATAGATCCATCAAATCACTCCTTGGCCACGAATCCCGCCATTAGGAGCGTGATTACCGCAGACGCAATATGCTCATCTACTTGAAAGCCGCTCTTCTCTTCGGGCTTTTCAGGATCAAATATTTCAATCTGTATCATTCTCATCTATACCACCTCAACCCATCTCATCGCTATCCACTTCTCGATCATCTCGTCATTCGCCCCATCTATCGTGCTCGATTCCACGATATTGCCCTTGGTCATGCGTTGAGGATCGCTTACAGAGCCAAAATTGAAGGACTTGAGAATCTTTAGCTTCATGTGGTTGCCTCGGTGCGTTTCTTGAGTTCTTCCCGGCCTTGCACCATTGCTCGGACCATTTCGGGCGTAGCTTGGATTTCCTTCATGCCGTCTCACCTAATATCGTCGCATTTGTCGCATTACCGACCGAAGAAGGCAACGCAATTTCGCTTGCAGCGAACGATACCTGAGTGCTTGTCAGCGTATCATTCATACCCTGTATGGCCTCCCTGGTGCCCGCAAAATATGGTCCCAAATCGCTCATATCTGCCCTGGTGGGCATCCAACCCACTATGCCGATGTTTGCCTGATCGATCTTCTGGACGGAGGGCCAGGCGACATGCTGAAGGTCCACGGTGCCCGGTGGGGCTTGATAGGATAAGTCAACAGAGGCCAATGCCGGCATGATCAAGAGCAGAGCAATAAATATGGATTTCATCAAAATCGCACTCCCGGACCTTTCAGATACCGCCGCATATTCCTAATCGCCACCAATGCAATGCCCTGTATCTCGTCCTGTGAAGCGTCGCCCGTTGGATATTTCAGAGCCCATTGCTTCAGCGTCATGAGCGGCCCGCCGTTGGCATCTCGGATCTTGAAGAAATCCGCGCCATTACCCGCGATTGTGGCGGCCAACGTCTTTCTGTTGATTACCACGCCGAGAATAGTGTCTTCCTTGATGAGTTCTGCACGTTTCTTCAGTTTCGTTCCTTCATCCGACTCTGGATCGGCTACCAGCCACGCTTTGGCAAGTGCGACTTCCGGGAACCAGTCTGGGATCTTGCAATAGCCACCAGTTGGCAGATCATGTCCCGGTCCATCGTACTGGCATAAACCATCCATTGCCTCGTCTTGCATCGTGGCATCGGCGATTGTATTCTTGTGGCCGCAGGTCGGGCAGGTCCATGTATCTGCCGCGGAGGGCGGCCAATCAAACTCCTGTTTGCAATTTTCGCAAATGTGCTTCGACATATTTACACCTATTATAACTTGCTTATAATCTTTGCAAATGAATGCTTTGCTTCTTATGATCGGATTGTCTTGATGAAAAAATTTGATGATCTCTAGGATGTCGGATGCGGAGAGATCGTCAAGCATGAAAACCTTCAGTAAAGTACCCCAAACAAGAATACGGTATTTGTTGCCCCGCCAGCGTGCGCCCCTACATCCATTTGGATTACCGTTCCTGCTGCATATGATTTCCTCATCACAGGCGTCGAGTTTGGCACTGGTTCCATCCAGGCAGCGTCGTATTCAGCATTTACGCCACTTAATGTCTGTGTCCCCAAGAAGTCGGTTAATGCGCCAACCTGCCCAATCGTGCATGTAGTTGTGCCCGCATCCGCGCCAGCAACAAGCAACGCGCCATGCAATACGCATCTTTTTCCAGCCGGGACGGTAAACAATGTCGTCTGCGCATTGGCCGCCAAAGATACCGTCGTAGTGGAAAGAAGAGAAATAGCCTTTTCCTTTAAATTCACGAGTGCCATAATAACCTCATATCAAATCATGTTCAAACGCAACCGCTTCGTTTTCCCAGCCCACTATCTGCCCTTCGCATTGGACTACATAGGCCGAAAAAACGATGATCTCCGACAGGTCTTGAAGTGTATCGTTAATTGAACCAGGATTTTCTGCCATGTCTAAAACTCCAGAATCTTTATGTTCTCTCGGCCCATCAGCCCCTTATCCGGCCTCCAAGCCAATATCGGATGCTCGATTCCATTAGTTGGATCGAAGAAATCGGTAATATCAAATTTTATGGTGTCGCCAATGGCGAAAGTGCCCCTTGCACGAATCTGGGTGCTCTTGACAGAGGTCCAAGTGCCATCGGCGGCTTGAACTCCTCGGCTTACTAGCTTGATAGTGCATGGTAGGTTTGTTTCAGTTGAAGTCTGGATTGCCGCACCGCCGGTGTCAATGCATGTGATCAGGATGCGGCAATCCAAATTTGCTGTTGTGCAAACTGGAAGAGAAGTTAGATTAGTAGTGGTCGTCTTGGTGGCAGCCTGCGTGAATGTAAGCGTCTCTGAACCGATCACCACGCTACCCGCCACATCCAGACCACTTGAGAAATGAACATGCGGAGTAAAGGCAGTCACAACTCCCGCGCCGGAATCGTCCGGCTTGAGTGCTGCTATTACCCCCGCCGCTATCAGGCTTGCATCCAAGGCAGCCAAAGCAACGATCTGAGATGCCGTGGTTGTGATCGCACCGCCTGCCCCGGTGGCAAGATTAACAGTGATTGCATCCCCAACAAGAGCAATGCTCAGGGCAGCATTTGGCGTCCCGGGATTGACATATTCGATGGATTTGGCCGCCGTCGTGCCTATGGCATCGGTCCATGTAATGTCGTTATCTGAGCCAGTTAAATTCGTGGTATAATATGGCCGAGGCGAGATGGCAACCTTGCATCGAAACGTGACAGCGGGCGCAGTTCCGATCAAAGTCAACGTGGCCGCACTCATACCATCATATAGGGTATGCGGTGACTTGGTTATACGCTTGGCGAGATGGAAAAATCGGCTCATGCGTAATCGCCGCTGGTATTTGGTTTAATATCCCAAGTCGCGGATACTTCGTCACCATGAACAAACTTGTCTGGATAGGTCGCCACATCTCGAACGGCTGACACGGCGCTTGAAGACGTGAATTGGCCCCTCTTAGCTTCCGCCTTAAGGGCATCGCCCCTTGCCTTGAAGAGCATGGCGAGATCTTTGTATTCTCCGAGTCTGGTCACGCATTTATAACAGCATTCGGAGGCCGCGATATAGAGGTTGCTGTGATTGGTTATTTCGGAATTGATTTCATTATCAGTGAGTATGATGGCATCATTATCCACGTCTCCGACTTTATCTCTGACCCAGGATAGGCTAGATCCTGCTGGATTTCCATCGTATTGATCGGCAGTCATTATTATACCTCAAGTTTATTATTGAAAAATTTATAAGGATTAAATTAATAGAACAACAAAAAATCTATGATTTGGTTGAGATTATTATGCGTGTATCCGAAAGTTACGTGAAAAGCCTCGTGGCACTTATAACAAAAAGTGATCCCGTTATCTATATTTGTGCGCAGATGTTCAAATTCAGAGAAATTGTATACATGATGAGCACGAAAAACACCACTCTTGCCATTTCCACATTTTACGCACTTATATCCATCTCGTTCAAAAACACCTGATCTCCAAGTTTGATATTCCTTTGAATAATACATTTGGTTTCGCTCAGGAGTTATCCCACCTTTCCAATTCCAGTGGCTTTCTTTTGGTTGCCCAGCATGCCTATTATGAGCTATGATCTTAGCACGCCGTTCTGGCGAGCATGGCTTTATTTTCTTTCCGAGTTTCGCATTAGATATATTAGCACAGTGCTCTGGCGATTTTGGCAAAGCGGCAGATGGATTTGGTTTTCCCATCTTCATAGAGGATATCAAAGCACAAAATTCTGGAGATCTGCGTTTTCCCTTGTTTGATTGCGATATTTTCAGGCGCGTTTCTTCAGACAAATGTTTTCCAACTCGGTGAGACCCCATAGGGCGGACTGGGATATTATACCTATGAATCCATTTCCAGATACATTTTTGGGCTACGCCCTGCTCTTTCGCTATCTCGTCAAAAGATTTTTTGTTTATTATATACTGTTCTCTAAGCCAAGCCTCGTCCCGATAGAGCTTTTCAGCCACTTTAATACATCTCCTATCATGTATCCTAGAAAGTGTCATGCTGGCAGGCCGTCTAGGGAAACGGCTTTTCGGGGATCAGCCTAGCCAGCGAGTGTTATTTATCACGATACTATTTATAAGTATCGTGTTCACAGATATAGATTTTGTATCTATGAAGACTTCCTAAACACTAGGATATAATTCACGGCACCTGTAGATCTTCCAGCACTTGCGGCGGCATACAGATAGACATCTCCACCAGATGCAACAATGCCGTTGGCTCCGACCACCGGCCACATGAAGATGGGAGCGCCAACCGTGTTCTGGAATGCATTTGCGATGGTCAAGGTCATATCAGTGGCCATCTTGGTGTTGGCTCCGGCGGCACTTGATATGCTGATCACGTTGGAGGTTGTGCCATTGGCGACCTGGGACACCACCAGAACCGCAAACAAGAGCTGACCCTTTGCGGCCATCGAGTCTATGACTTTGGTATCGACCGCATCGGCAGAACCACTGAAATCAAAAGCCCCGGTCTCGATAAAGATAGCAGACTTCTCATCAGCTACAAGATGGGCGATCTTGATAGCAGCAGAAAGCACACCAGAAGTATTACTGATGCCAGTGGTTGCCGCTGTCCCTGCGATTGCGGATACAAAATCCGCAACGGATTCAAGCTTTCCAGGATCGCCTTCGGCGGATTCGTCGATGAATGGAATGGTATCAGCCGCGGGATCTAAGACCGCATCTCCAAACTCATCTATGTCTAGGCTTAGAACTCCACTGGTAGCAATCAAGCCCTCGCCAGCGACCGCCGTCATGAGATCGGCCACAGATTCGAGTTTGGTCGGATCTCCTGACGCATCCTCGTCTATGAAGGCTATCGTATCGGCGGCAACATCTAGTGTAGCATCCCCACATCCATCGATATCGAGAGATAGCTGACCAGATGCGGCAGCAAGTCCAGTTCCGGCAACGCCGGAGACAATATCGGCAATTGCTTCCTTTTTGGTAGAGCTATCAGTTGCATCCAAAATGGCTACAGAATCGGCGGCAACGTCAACGACCGCGGCGGATAGTTCGGATATGTCTAATGCACCGCCTTCGCTTATGCCGGTTACAGTGCCGACCGTTCCTATATAGCCCTTGATACTATGCTTATTTGTTGCCATTCTTACCTTCCTCCTTCATCGGCTTAGGGCGAAAAGATTTTGAAGGCGGATTTTTCGCCTTCTGAACAACTTTTTTAGCCATGCGAGCCTCTACAGGACATAGATCTCAGCCGCGATTTCGTTGCTGTGGAATTCGCAGGGATTTACCCACTCGCGGAGCACGACTGGGAAGTTGCCGCCAGTGTCCTTTCCGACTGAGGTGTCAACCCTCAGATCTTCGGAAACCACGAACTCGGTTCCTTCCATGTCCTGCGCAACCACGTAGACATAGCCAGCGGGCACATAGGCAGAAGTCTTGATGAACTGCTGAGTGTTTGCTGCACCGAACAGGTCAAGGATATCGTCTATATATCGCTTCCTCATGTCGTCCATCTTGCGAATAGGAGCGAGATCGGCTCTTCTGCCCAGCAGGAACTTGGGGTTGAAGTTATCGCCTATCCTGTCGCACATCTCCATGATGTCGGTATAGATATCAATATATGAATCGGTGCCAGTCCAGTTTCCGATGCTATCCACCGAAGGCGAAGATGCGGACGTGCCATATGCCCGAACCCTTCCGTTGGGATTGGCTTGAGCAGCCGTTACCAACCCGGTAAGCCCGGTCGCTGTATCTCCATTGATCCAGATGTAATCTTCCAGACGGTGGATGTCTCTGGTGGCGATATCGATCTTTCTGGAGAGCTGCTTGGGGTCCAGGTTAAGGTCTCTTTCGTTGATCCTGACCGTTGCGCCGAACTGATACATAACGTGAGAGACTTCTTTGCCCTTCGCGCCGACGATTGGAGGAGTGTCTCCCTTGGCCGTGATGGCCGCTGTAATGACTGTATTTCCCGCCGTCTTCTCATAGAAGGTAACGGTATCTGTCTGGATGGTCGGACCTACATTCCGCATGGTGCTGAGATTGCGAGCAACCATGCTATCCCGCTGCTTCTGCTGATAATTGAGTACTTCACGCTCAAAGGCTTCCGTCAGGTGAGCAGGGATTGAAGATGAATAATTCATGGTCATTTAAATCACCAGGACTTCGCCCTGTCTAATTGCATAGATCACATCAGCAGCCACGGTGGTAATCGGTATCTGCACGGTAAGTTGCGTATCGGTTATGGCCGTAACAGCATTCACCTGCGCGTCTGTGCCATTTGCATCCGCGATCAGGATGAAATCGCCTACTTGCAAGCCCATCGTCGTAGGACCACCAGAAGTCATAGCAATAGTGGACTCTCCCGCAGTGGGGGTGCTGGAAGGAGCCGCATAAATGGCGCTTGTGAGAGTCAGATCTTCAAGAAGCTGTGCAATGCTCGTGGTGATGACTCTGGTCTCGCCTACATTTGCGCCTGCTCCAGATTCCTCTATGCAGCCTGTGCCGGTTGCAGCGGTGCCGCTCGTATGGTCTGCCACGTCCATGAAGTCCCCGGCGACGGGGCTCGTGTTGGCCGTGGTAATCACATTGGCATAGACTCTAGCACCTTTCAAGGCAACCTCGACGGGTTCGCCTATCTCATAGAAGCCATCATAGGTGTGCTCTTCCTCATCGGAGCATGCAAACCCCAATACGGAATCTTCGTCTTCCAGGACGACGGCCTTGATCCTTCCGAGTGTGCCGGAACGCATGACAGCAGCACCGAAGGGAATTCTGGCTCCGGCGATGTATGTCTTAGTAGGACCGTCGATATAAACATCCTTGCGGCCCGAATTGGTAAATGTAACCATTTAGTTCACCTCAATAATTGAATACCTTGGCCTGTTCGGCGGCAAGATCGAACCCAGACGCGTTAAGCTGCTTTTTGCCCTTGGGGTCTTTCCTTTCTGCTTCGGTAAGCAGTTTGGCAGAATTGGTGATCTTCCATGCTTCGTACTCGGCGGGGTTAAGGGTCTTGACCTGAGTCCAAAGAGCATCCACTTCGCTTGCGGCGGCGGCATTGAGAGTCTTCTTAAACTCACCCTTGTTGGCCGCGTCTCTGGCGGTTACCTCATCCGTGGCCTTCTTCTGGAAAGCCTCGTTCAGGATCTTGTGTTCATTGGCAATGCCATCCAGCTTGGTTGTCAGTTCGGAGATCTTACCAGTCAGGGCGGTGATTGATGCCGCCTGCCCGGTTATGATCTCATTAGCAGCGTTGAGCTGCTTGGTAAAATCGGCCTTTACGGCCTCGATGTCTTCTGCCATTTTATTAGCCTCGTTGAGCTTCTTTGGGCACTTTCTCACATTACCATCTGTCAGGACCAGCACGTCATCTGGTGCTTGGTTCTGAAATGGTCCACAGCCCATCGCCTGGGAGCAGGCTCCCTTAGTACCGTCAAAAAAATTCGCGTATTCTACCACGTTATAGGGACCTTCCTCGATTGCATCATAATGGATGCCGTCAAAGTCCCCGGTCTCGCTTTTGGTAATCGTAAAGTATCCAGGACTCGCATCTGGAAATTGCTTGTTTTGAATCTTTGCAACCTCTTCTGGCTTCAGATCCTTTTTGTAATATCTGGAGATTCCAAAGATGTCTCGCTTATCATCCCTCGGGGTGGCAGATATAGCGTGACCTAGCCACCTGTCATCGGGCCTCAAGGTATCCGTTTGCAGATGCTTATCTGTAATAGGGACACCAAGGAACCGGGGCGCATTTGCCTTTAGGACTTCGTATTTCTTGAGGGTAGGAATGCCATTGGTGCCGGTGAATACTCCTTCCTTGGCAAAGACAGTCGGAACATCGAAGTATTCATCTGTCTCTATGATATCGCCATCCTGGTAGGCAGCGTTAAATGCCTTTACCGGGCTTTCTCCACTCAAAGATAAATCATCAAAAGAGATCTCATCATCCAATACCTTCTTTGCCTTTGCTTGGCCGCCCGCGCTCGCTCTAGCCCGCTTATGGATCTCCTCTTTGACCTGACCATAAATATGTGGATGGGAGGAGACGAACCGATGGAAGGCAGTTAGGTACTCGATGCTTGGGCCCGCATTCTCTAGCTTGCCTCCGCCTTCTGCCAGACCCTGTTTGATGCATTTCTCTTTAGCGGCTTTCATTCCTTCGGGCGTGCCATCATGGAGATAACAGGCCCCGTTTTCACCCCATTTAAAACCGTTTTTTCCATTCTCGGAACATTCCATAATCGGCAATTATATCATCCCCCCATTCAGACGGCTATGTTCATCGATCAATGCATTTATTCCAGCGGCAGCTAGCTCTTCATATCCCGCCTTCTTCCTAGCTTCGTTTATGCTAACGATGCCATTGGCGATATGAGACACCAAAATGTTATTTTCAGCGACCTTGTCCTCTTGTTTTATCGGCCACCAGTTATAAAATACCCTGGTGCCATCCTCAAAACCATTGTACCCTATGAGAATGGCTTCATCGAAGTGCTCAAATGGTGCAGCGCAGACTTCTCTCCAGCCCTGTGATAGAATCGTGAATAAGTCTAATGCCGGTTGGCTGCTCTTACTCAAGGTCTGGCCCATCGTATCAAGAATCTGAGTGGGGACCAAATGAAGCAGAAGTTTCCTCTCGATGTATTGATCTATGGCTTGAGCCGCTTCTGCGCCAGTCGTGGCTGGATACTCAAGTTTGCCTCCCGGTGGGAGGTTGAACGCGGTTCCTATGGACTGAGACTTGACTACCTCATCCATGAGGTCTTTTATTCCGGACGGAAGACCATTAACGATTGAGGTATCCGTATTCTCGGAGAGCCATTTGGCCGCCTCTAAATCGAAGGTAGCAACTGCGTTTGGTACACCAACCCGTTGAACCGACAGACCCAAACACTTTCTCACATAATGCCAAAAATCGATAGTTGGCATAATAGAAGCTAGGATGCTTTGGTTGCCCGGCAGCTCCCAGAATATATGTAGCAGCTCCTCTTCGGGAACTTCCACGGGCTCACCATACAGGCTCTGTGACTGATAGAAGTGCTTTTCGCCGGATGCTCTATCAACTATGATACCCTGCAAGAGAGGGTCACGCCAAAACTTATTGGAATCAGACGCATTGGCGGGTGCTTTACCAAACGATTCAGCAGGAAGCCTATTGAACGTGTCGGGAATCGTCCAATTGCCATCTGTCTTCAGAGAATAATTGAAAATGCTGTGTCTAAAACCAATGGTGTCATAATAGGCCCATCGGATTGACTCCAGTGGCTTAACGACCTTATGGGCCACGCCAAGGCCTTTCTTGGCTTCCTGAAGCTTCGCTTCGGGCCATATTTGCCCATCCGGTGGGATGATTTCTACATCAAAACCGGGGAACGCAGCCATCGCTATAGGCACTATGGCCTCTTGGATAGGCGGCACCGAGAAGGCGGATACAATGGATGCAGGATTTATGGCCGTGCTTCTAGCGGTATATGTATTAGCGGCATATGCGGGTTGAGAAGACACCGCCGGCCTGGTGGAGCCGGCCGCATTGGTTAGCTTCTTGTAAGGGCGATGGATTTTTGTCATGCATAAACCGCTTTGCTGGAGATTTGCATATGGAGTTTCTTCTTAGCGTTCTGTATTCCTTCCAGACACATCTCAATGGCATCTACGCCATCATCATGCGCGTTCTTGTCAGGGAAGATCCTAAATTGGTTGATCAATTCCCTGTAAACCTTCGCCCAGTCTTCCCTAAAGCACAATTGCCCGTTGTTAAAATGCGCCTCAAGCGATCGAATCCTGTCATCTTTGTGCTTAGTATGCCAGATAGGGATGTAAGGCACTGCTGTGCCCGCCTTCTGCTGCTCCTGCTTGAGCACGATCTCAAAATTGCTCCTATGTCCCTTCATCCAGGCAGATTGCGCAATCTCGAGGGAGTTGGCTTCTATCCAGACAGTGCGATAATTATATTGCTGCTGGGCTTCTATGAGCTTGCTTATCGATTTGCTTTGCACATCTACAGACAGATCGCATTCCCACACCAGCCATCTGCCATCTGGGAGGACGGTAATTGTGACCAAAGCGGCGTAATCGTTGCCGCCTTTGGAGAGATCGAGAGCGGCATAGAAGGCACATTTGGAGAGATCAACCTTCCCGGGTGCAACCATCAAATCTTCGATTTTTTGTACATTGAATATGGCATACTCGTCATTGTGCGGGTCTTGCTGATAGACCGACATCCAATCGTAATGCGATTTCGCCTTTGCAGACAAATAATATTTCTCGGGATATCTTTCGGGCCACAGCCATTCTCCCGGTTGCCTATGATCGTATTCGTTTGGAGCTATCGCTTCAGCTGGAAACTTCAGAACGGTCCATTGATCATTGTTTGGATCTTCTTCGGCCTTCTTGAGAAGAGTGCCTGCCAAATCTTCCTCATTCCAGCGCGTGACTGTCAGCAAAAGCCGGGCATTGGCTTGTCCCTCGCCACTCGTTGATTGCCTAGTCCAGAAATCGCCATCATACCAGGACTGTACTCGCTCTCGGATGGCTTTGGATTCAGCATCATTTCGACCCCGGAATGGATCATCTATTATCCCATGTGTCATGGGATTTCCAGAAATACCGCCGCCGATGCCGGTGCATACATAGCTTCCGGTGTGATCCACGATCTCGAAATTATCGGCGTTCTTCAGCCAAGTATTATTTGCAACTGTGACTATGTTTTTGCCAAACAATTTTGAATCGGGAAAGACCTCACTGTAAGCCTTGGATGTCATGATCCGTTGGACGGATCTATTCATTTTGCGAGCCAAATGTGAGCCATAGGACGCGGTTATGATTTTGGCTTCGGGATCTTTACCGAAAATCCAGGCCGGGAGATTGCGGCTCACAAGCTCGCTTTTCCCATGCTGAACAGGCATGAAGAGCATGAGGCGAGTTATGGCATCTTCACCTTGCCCGAAGGCCCACCTTTCCAGATAGGAACAGATTACCTTATGATACCAGGCCGGGCGATAGTTAGGTTTTACATAAAGGATGAAATCAAGTAGACTTTGCCTCGCCAGTTCCTGATCGATCTCCTTCAAGCTTGCTTCTAATGGATCTAAGCTGCCTAAGTTCGTCGGGTGATAGCTTGGAGAGATCTGGTTTAATGCTGACGTTGACATCTGCTTGTACTTCCGGTTTCACAAAATTGATAATAGTAGATAGCATCCTCTGCAATGCCTGCGAAGCCGCCAATCTGTCCCTCGCCGTCTCGAGCGCAACCGGCTCATCTCCCCCTTCGCTTGCCTTGATGAGCTTCCTGAGGCTTTCTATCTCATCATCCGTGTATTGCAGGTACTTATTGGCCCACTTGTCAGCATCGTCCAGGATCTTGGAGCGGACAGCCTCAACCTTTGCCTCATTCTCCTGCTTCGTTTCCGCTCTTATCTCATCAAGAGCCTTTTGGACGGTGACATAGGACACCCGGACCTGGAACTTGGTCCAAATCAAGGTGGACAATGCGCGCGAGGAGACCGTTCTGTTGTCCGATATATATTGCCTGATCTTCGGAGTGATCTTAGTCTTTGCGCCCATCAAAATCAAAACCGATATCAGTAATTACGATTAACATGTTAAGATTGGTAAGATACTGGTAAAATATCGCCCCCTCTCACAGGGCAATGTCCAAGGTAGTCGAGCTTTCCAGATACGTAAGGTCCGCCGCGTCGTAACTGTGATGCTGTTGGGCTACCAGATCCGCCCTGAAGGACGTCGGCGGCATTACCCGCCCGATCTGGATTTATGCCCTACAATCGCTATCATCCAGCACATGATAGAGGTCAGTTGATGACAAGTAAAGCCCGCCCGCCCCCTACTAGCCTTCGTGTGACCTGCAAACAAAACACGCGCATGCAGACCAATTTCAACCGCCTCTCAAGCGGAACGTTCAGAGCGACTTACCGGGCAAACGAATATGTGATTAGAAGAGGCCGCCCGTGCCTAGCGGACGGTCAAGGAAACCCGCAAAGATTCCTGCCCTGTAGGGCATTAGTACCTTGTTTTGTTCCTATTTATAGATTACGAGAGCCGAGGAAAGGGAGGAATCAAACCTCGGCTCAATGGGAGGATTTGATGATTATGAAAGGCAGGCGACTGCTAACCAACCAATGGCGCTTTGCCTGCCATCACACGTTGTCTCGCGCATCACATTTAGCTCTGAGAGCTTGGTTATGTCTGGTTCGATGGCGAGAGCCTTTCATTGCGTCCTATAGGATGACTATGATATGCGGCACAAGTCGCGGTTTATCGCTGCTTCTTTCCCATGTCGCTTGATGATTTGTAGGCCGCTCATATCTCCGCTGAAACGTGGCATTTTGCGCATTCTCAGACAGGATCATAGCCCATGTGAGCAGCCCTAATATAGATTGGCATTATTATCTTTGATATGCACAAGATTGAAATATTCCAGCTCGTCGATATCGTCTAGGCCACGTTCGGACTTGCGTCTCATCCCAAACATAATCTGTCTATCGCGGGAGTAATCAATTCGGCCCATTCTGGTTTCCCCCATTTAGGCAGGCGTTGCCCGCCATCGGCTACATGTGATATGAGAGGCGGTTGATCTGGCAGATCGAGGCCAAGATTTCCGGCATGATGCTTTTCGAAATATTGCTCTTCGCTTAGATGTTGCCCAACGAATCTGAGATAGGCGGGCTTATTCCGATCAGTGGCTTGCGCTTTTATCATGAAACCTCGATATTATCGACTTATGGAGGACAACCTTAACCCGGGTTGCCGGCGAAAGTTGCCCGCCAAGCCCTGCGAGACCGGCGGGGCAAATCAGACTTCGCGGGGGGAGGCGTCCTTTCCCTGATAATCCTCTCACCGGAGCCTCTTATTACGATATCTATAATTTCGGGTGAATTTGGAGTATTGAAAACCGACTTGCAAATGGGACAATATGCCTGCCCATCTTCATCAAAATCTATGACGCATTGGCATTTCTTGCAGCCATGCCGAACGAATTGCGTGTCATAATCTTCGCCACGATTTAAGTTAGAAAAAGAATTTTTTGCTCGGAGTTCCTTGATTGTCAAAATTCCATGAGGCCCGCTAAAGACGGGCTCGATCTCACTATCCCATGCTTGACCAGGTTTCCCCACAGTCTCCCTCCGGGTAAAAATTGTTTGGTTCGTGATATCTAGGAGATAGATTGGCATGCTCCTATATATATTTATCTACGCATCTCCCACCAATTTCACGCATTTATTCTTTCCCTGCCATTTTCGGCCTTCGATCATCGCACGCGCTTCATTTCGATAGCATGTACTTATCTCACGACGGTTGGGAAATGGTTTACAATAGAATCCGGTTTCAAAACGATTAAATGTCCTCCATGCACGCCGCAAATATTGATTGGTTGTTCCTGCGCGCCCTCCTGCTACTCCATTTGATACTTCAAAACATTTTTTTGTACAATAAACATGCCTATTACCGGGATGCGGTGGGTGATCCACTTCTTTCCCGCATCCAGCACATCTATATTTTCCAGTAAGCCCAACAAGCATGACTCATCCCCCTATTCACTTTCACCCTATCCACCACTCTTGCTTTATATAACCGCCTGAGCACCTTCCCAATCACAATTCGATCTTTGTCGGGAAAATATGGCATCAGATCAGATCCGATCATAGCTTGATATCGATTATGTGGCAGCTTTTCCAAGATGAGTTCTCCGAGTTGCGGAGTGAATGAGATAGTTGCACCTGCCATCAGATCTCGCCTCTCCTAATCTTCCCATGATATTCGGCAATCATCGCCTTCAAACCTGCCAGTTGCTCGACTGATAGATTGCCAAAATGTGTATTGGCCTCTTGCTTGTCATTGACATCGATCTGCAGTCTGACTATAGGCATGAAAATGCTCCTTGCAACTCAAGTGGCTCACCGTCACATTCAAGCATAGCCGGATATGCGCCTGATTCTAGCTGCCAACATAAGAATGCAGCGGCCTGGAGTGATGCTTGATCTTCGGACCGCGCATAGGTTGTGCCCACCCATCCACTCATTCACCGATCGCCGCCCATAATAGAATTGCAACCACGCAAATGATGAATTCTACAAAGAACCATCCAGCGGTTTGTAATCCGAATTCTGACTGGTATACCAATGCCAGAACAGCAGTAATTATCGCTGCTCCTATACTGACGATTCCCGCGACCAATGCGGCTTTTGGGAAATCCATGTCAGTCATTTCCATGCACCTGCCTTCTTGAATCTCTGCATTGCTTCCGCTCTTCGTTGTGCCTTTTCCGCCCGAAGTTCTGCCTTCGATTTGCCAGGTTCTCCCGGATCGCTTACCGGCATTCTGACGGTCATTTGTTCGAGTGCTGTTATTGGACTAGAATGATTTGTATCAATGTCTGCCCGATGAGTGCGGCCCATCGCGGTATTGCCCGAATAAAATATACATGGCCCGAGACTCATCCTTTCAGCTCCTTGATCCTTTTCGCGACCTCGACGGGCGGCATATTCACATCAGCCCGTCTCAAGCGCTGGGAAATGTCGATATCGAGATCTCCGGCCATGTGCCACTTCATGATATGATCATCAACTTTCTTTTTGTCCGGTGAGGCTCTTATGCCGAAATCGATCCTCTGTTCATTGGCGGGACATTTACCAAGTTTGCAAGCAGGCCCTTTGCTCACGTTCTCTGTGGTGACCTTAGCGACCTTTTCTCCCTGCCCCGAGCAATTACCTTCCGGATTGGTTTTATCAGCCTTCTTGGTCATAGGAGGGGCATCCACGTGGATTCTAGGATCTACCAGAGAAGCAACTTTCTTGATTGCCTGCTGATATTCTTCCTTCTTCTTCTCCTGTTGCTTCATTCGACCAAGCCACCCGGCTATTTGATGCCCATTCATGGCAATATCGTGTTCCTTGACCAGATGTTCCTGAATGGTCATCGCGTTCAGGCCCGCATTGATGTAGTCACGAAAGATTGCTTCAAGTTTCGCAGTTCTCTCTTTCGGTGGTGCTCGGGTTGGTAGGATGGTCTGTGGTTGCACAGAATTGGCAAGGCTCAACGATCGCCCCATGTCTGGTAATCTAATCTCATCCTCCGGAGAAGTCTTGTCTACGGGCTTCTGGTGAGTTCCTATGTAATCTAGGACATTGGCCGGGGTGGTGTATTGCTTCTCGCCCACGAGATCTTCGCGGCCTTCATGCCATTTCATGTAGGCGATGAGTTCCTGGATTGTGCCCTCAATGATTTTCATGCCAACTCCTCAGGCAACCCATTTATCAAACCGTATAATGCCGACAGAAAAACGGTTGCACACATCGCTCCAAAAACTACATCCGCAATTTCCGACGGCATGAGATGCAATGAGACAACTTTGAACATTATCCAAAACGCTATCCCAATAACTATAAATAACATAGATATCGCGATTGGATAAAATATTACGGCTTCCAATGTTTTATTCATCTTATGATCTCCCTGAGCAATTCCTCATCTAACTTCCCGCCCGGAAATAACTGCTCTGCCACATACCAATCATCTCGCGTTATGCCGCCGATTGCGATTCTCTTATGTAGGATCGGGCCTTCCAGCACGAAAATGTTCTCTGTCCTCAATTCCGCCATGATCTTTGCCGAGGTCATATCAGCCAGCATGTAGGCTTTTCCGCTTGCGACTAGCCATTTGCGCAGTTCTTCGCAACGTGGACATTGTGGACCTGTCGTAAAAATGGTTATCAAATCAACTGCCTCCTCTCGGTCTTCTCCTGGCCTCTCTTCTCGCTTCTTGAATTGCTTTCTGTTTCTCTTCCGCGTCCCGAATACGTTTGGAAGGAATTGTATGCAAGTACGCCTTTGTCATTTATCCTCGGCCACCAAGCAAGCTTGACACCGATACGCCACTTTCTCGTCGCCTCCCAGATCATCCCCAAATATATTGCAGGCCGGGTTGGTAAACTTGCCAGTGCCATGCAAATCCACATATGCAAGTCCTTGGCATTGGTCGCAGATCTTAGATTTGCAAGCAATAGATACCATGATGGTTCTGTCCTGCCAACCTGATGCATTTGCATCCTCGATATCCAAGCCCCGGAGGTTGGCAAACTCCTCTATGGCCTTGACTGCTTGTGATGCGTCATGATGCGCACTTAAGGTAATCTCTTCGTCTCTGCCTGTCAGGTATGCCGCGAAATCGAATAGGGCACCTGCTATAGATTTATCCATTTTCGTCATTTCAAATCACCGTCACATATTTTGGGCTGATCAGCCAAGGATATTTGGCGTCATCCAAATATAGCGTATCTACATTCGCACCGACCACGATGTGCATTCCTTCCGGGCAAAATTCATCATTTGGCCTGACCGATACTTGTTTTCCGATATAGTCTTCTGGTTTCATGGTTCTACCTTCTGGCGAGAAGAGGTTATCTGCTGCTTCCATCACGCTTTCGGAGAATCCGTATGGCATTTCAGATTGCCTCGATTAGCAATGCGCCGCTTTCTGTCTCAGTGCATCGCACCCTTGCTCCTTTGCATAATCCATGCTGCTTGATCCATTCCACAGGCAGGCTCATGTTCAGGCCGTATTTGCCGCCGCCTTGATGGATTAAGCTTCTGATCTGATTTTTGATCATGGATTGGTATATGGTTGAATAGGTATTTATATTCATCGGTTGTCGAAGTCTAGGACACATTGGCCGACATATTGAGCGACAGGTGGACATATTGCGTTTCCTAATCCTCGGAGTCGATTATTGAGGTGTATCCCTCCGGAAATCCCATCATCCATTCTACAAACTCTGGTTTGATCTTCGCACCCCTTCCACATTCTAGGTAATCCTGGTATAGTCTTGGTTCCCATTTCAGGGAACTCCCAATCGAGGCCCCACTTTTTCGAGTCGTTCCACCACTTATCAGAATTTCCGCCGTTTTTGGTGAATATGTACTTACCAGACCAATACTTGCCTCTGGCGTGGGCAACAACGAATACACGTTCTCTCCGATGAGGGGCACCAACGGAGGAAGCAGATAGCATCTGCCATTCCGCATCATACCCGCTTTCGGCCAACGATCCAAGTACTTCATCGAGCCCCCTGTTAAGCAACGCTGCCACGTTCTCCACAAGGACGTATCGAGGTCGTACCAGGCGAATGATCCTGAGCATTTCCCACCAGAGGCCGCTTCTCGCGGCGTGGATACCGGCCCCTTTTCCTGCGCAAGAGATGTCCTGACAGGGGAATCCTCCACAGATAACGTCCACTTGTCCAAGGTCATGTAACTCACTTTCTCCTAACTTCGTTATGTCCTCAAAGCATGACACATCTGGCCAATGCTTCGCCAATACCTTCCTGCAAAATGGATCAATTTCACAAAATGCAATAGTTTGAAAGCCTTTGGTTGCTTCTAAACCAAGTGAAAAGCCTCCTATTCCGCTAAATAGATCTAGGACTTTTAGCATTTTGATTACCTCTGCGTGTACCTACCCGTTGGCAACTTCGCATAATTCGCTTCTAACCATGCTTTAACCTGTTCTTCGGGCAAATGCAGCTTTCCGGCTATGATGCGATGATCAACTGACCCATGAATGCCATATTCTTGACGAGCGGCTATGCGAATGCGTGTTATGTCGCTTGTTGGCGTTTCCATGTCGATTTTGCCCATCGTCTGGTTACTACTGGTTACTGCACGGTTACTACACTGGTTACTATATATATCTCTCTCTATCTCTCTACTACTATCGTTTATCTCTTTTTCTTTCTTTGCGGTAACCAGAGTACCCACTTTTTGGGCCGAAAAATTATTTTCTTTTTTTTCTTTTAAGTTTTCTTCCTTTTCACCGGTTACTCTGGTTATTTGGGTACTCAGCGTCTCCTGTTGCTCTTTTTTAGTAACCATTGGAGGGTTACCATCTCCGTTTGGTTGGGTACCTTCTGGAACCGTTGAGTCTGCGAATGCGGGTTTCTCCATTTTGACATACCATCCCCGGACCTTTGCCCCGTTTAGACTGACTTGGTACTTTTTTCTTTGCGTCCCATCCGGATTCGTCTTGCATATTAGGTATCCGGCTCTGAATAATGCCGTTGTCATGCTCTCTTCGGTTGGTATTTGGGTGAATATTTTGAGCTTTCCCATTTCTGCCAGAGTCGCGTCTGGCATCAACCACATTCCGTCCGGCATTGATTTTCCGATAGCAAAGCCTGCTATATGCTTTGTTGACGTTGAATCCATGAATAGTCCCGGGTTGCCCATCATGAGCTGATTCAATCCTCGGATAAACCGCGCCGCCTCCGTCTCTTCTCTGGTAGCAATGCCCTGTGATATTGCTAGGTTATCAAGAGCTGTGATAAATTTGCCTCTGAAATCTTGGAATACATTCCCCATCGGAGACATTTCAAGCAATTCCCAAACGGTTTTAAGAAGAGTATAAATGGTTGCCGTCCTGCCAGCGACCGTGTATCCGGCGTCTCTGAATTCTTCCAGTTTCATATTTTGAGTTTTATCAAATAAATCTCTGTTTATATTAGTAACTGATGTAAGAAACTTGAGCCAATGAAAACCCAATACGGGCATTAACTTAACATTTCTCTGTGCTTCTCGGAGCAATTTCGCATTGGTGCCTTGCCATTCTATGTCCGGTATTCGTGAGGTGGTGGCGGCATCTTGGGGTCTAACTTCGCCGGTGACAATAGGAGTGCAAGCGTACTCAAATCCATCTCTCAGGCCATTCTCTTTCGTTCCCTGGTTCTTGGAGTGACCTTCAAGCACGGCATTCATGAGACCCACATATTCAATTGCATCCCTAGAATCTACTGCCTTTACATTATCATAAATCTGTGGCAACCAACCCGCCAACGCGAATATGATACTCGCTGCATAGGTGGTCGTGTTTGCTTTTCCGCTCTTTAGGCTTGGTTCATCGGCATAACCAACCCCATAGACCGACATCGATATGCAAGCCATCGAGGTTTTAAAGGCATTTGTCAATCCCCAAAGCCCCAACCCAAACCGCTCGCTTTTGAACCATCGGGCATAAACCGGAGCACCGAATATGGCCGTGATTAGGATAGGAGCAAATGGATTAACTGCTAACAGTTTTCTCATTATTTCAATAGCAGCATCGAGATCACCGTCATAGACACACGCCGGGATTTTCGCAGAAAGTCGATATTCGATATTGGGCAGAAAGTCAATGCCTGGTATCAATGGCACTCCTTCTCTCCAGCATGGTACCTCTATTCTCTGCATAAGTCTTATGTTCTGAGATAGCTTTTGTACCTTCTGATAATCGAGTTTCCCAACTTCGTTTTTGCCCCCAAAAGCGTTAATTATCGCGGCCTTAAATTTCGCTGGAGTCGCCATATCTTCGGCTGGCAATGTAAAGCAAACCGATCGATTGTCGATCGCGCCAACTCCCTTGAAGGTAAATTCCGTTATGCTTCCACAAGTGGTCTCCGTGTCAATCCTCAGAGCGCAATCACTCACCCATGCCAATCCCTTGAAAGTCTCCCCGGTCTCTTTGTTGGTCCTATTAACCACCTTATGGACGGTATAAATTTGTTTTCCGTCTCCGGTAGGCGGCATTATCCCGACCGTCCCCACTGGATCATCTTTTGTGACATAATTAAATTTTGGGCCTTCTATTTTAGAGTGTTCTGATAGTTTTTTCTGAAGATGGTAATCTCCGGGCCAAATACATCCTTTGCAATTGTCATCAGGAACACAATAACCAAGCCCCCCGATACCAGTATTGGGATATCCATCCGCCACTTTCTGAAGCGTCTTGCAATTTGGGCAAGACATTTGCCCAAACCAGAGATCAAATATCCTTGATTCCACATCACACTTTTGCGCAAGTTTTTCCCAAACAACAAAAGCCTTTTCCTCGGTCCACCCCGATTGATAAAGAAAAGAAGCTAGATCTCCTAGTGCCCGGTGTGGTCCCTTTCCTGGAGCAACTTTCTCTAGGATATTCTTCATGCACGGAGGAAAATAACCCTCGCTTAACGGTTCTGGCAATCTCGATATTTTGGTTTTTTGGTTTCCTTTTGCTCGGCTCTTTCTGATTTTTAGCTCTTCTTGCATCATTTCGTCATATGGAGATAATGCGTTGGTCAGTGCATCGCTTTCAGCCACATCGAAACTATCATACCAGGTCTTGCACTCTTCGAGAACCGCATCCTTGAGGGGCCACGCAGCCCGACCATAATCTATTGAGATATTGGCGGGATCTAATGGCACTACAACCAGGGGCAACTTCCTGTGAAGGGAGCAAATGCACTTGAACTTTCTTTTTTGACCTGTGAGCTTGTCGATCTTTACGATGCCGCGCAGTTCTTTGTGGTCTTGAAAAAAGTCATGCTCGATGTCTTGTAATAAAAGCTTGAATGCTCCCGTCCTGATCCTATAATATTCTTCTCGCTCATCTCCTGATAACCCCGAAGGAGACATGCATAAGGCGTGATGCAACAGAACATAAACCCCACCGCCCGACATTAGGCAATGGATGCTCTTTTCTATGCCCGCTTCCTTCAGCCTCTTGACCAGGTAGCCCGCCAGAGCCTCGACCGCTGCTTTTGTTGCTGGGTTTTGCATATTATGAGCTATCGAATCTATGTCCGCCCCGAGGGTATAAGCCACACATTCCCGAAAGGTTCCGAGCGTTGGAACAGCTTCATGCTTGATATCATCCCATATTCCGGTCAGGTCTCTAACACTTGGTTCCATCACATCGAGCAGAGCATAAAGAGTGCGATACTTTGAAGTGGTATCTTCATAATCATCTGGCACCCTAAGTCTCAGTCTATCATCCGGTAATGTGATGTACCACCCATCGTCTCCATTCAGGCAGCGGAATCCGTTACAGTCGATTGGTTTGGAGAACTTTTCTATAATTTCGCGAACCTTCGGTCTTGCATAATGTTCGCGAGTCATATCGGTGGCGGTGAAATTCATTCGATATTCCGCCCATCATAGTTCTCTGGTTTTTGTGGCTTTCCTATGCTTACCGCGATTGCGGTATTTTCTTTCGAATATGGAATAACTGCCTGAAGATTCGCGCATCCCATATTTATCATTAAAGCACATTCGGAAAACTTTATGAACGGCCACGAATGATAAGCTGCATAGTTTTGGGCCTTTGCGAAATCTTCTATTTTATAGAATTCGATGATAGAATCTGTTTTTTCACCTGATCGATATGCAATAGAGAATTTTATGCCTTTGATTTCATCAAGCGGTTTTGCCATATCCAGATATCTTGAATGGAAGTCCTCCATGCGTATAGCGAATTTGTCTCCAGTCTTCGGGTCGGTTTCCTTCATGAAGTTCTTTTTCCATGCTTGGAAATCGTATATCTTCATAATGGGCACCTCTTACAATCGCCTTTGCAACACGGCGCTCCGGTCAATTCCTCATCACGATCAGTAACGATCTTCCGATCATGCTCTTGGCAATAGCTATAAATAGAATTAGATTCTCTATCATCTTGGTTCAAGCCAAACACCTCTTCAGGCGCTTGATGGCGCAAGCGCCCTCTCTTCATTTTCTGTCAATCCGGTTTTGTTTCTAAGAAATTCATCCCAGGTCAATTTCTCTTTTTTCCGTTCCTCATTTAGTTTGTCATGCTCCTTTTCATCGAGCGTCCAAAGGACCCTTTTAAAAGACATGATAAGTACTTAGTAGTACATCTATATCAATGCTTTGCCCCATCCAACCGAAAAAAGAATCAAAGATACTGATTATGCTTCCATCACCACAATAACCGTATTCGCCCCCGTCCCACTTTCCTTGAACGATCCCTCCGGCAATGGCATGATACGCCCATTGTGCCCATCCACGAATTCCCGAAACTCCCGGCCCAATGCGTCATCTCGGAAGGTAACACCCGCGCTCATGACAGAGACCAATTTGCCGCCCGGCTTCAGCATCCCAAAGGCACGAAGCGCATGTTTCACATCTTGCCTTTTTTCGAAATGTGGATTCATGGCGACGCGGTCGAACCGCATGGCAGTTTCCAGCTTCATGAAATCCGGTTCCGCAAACAAACTTATGGGTGGCATCCCATCGCCCAACAGAACCTTCCTATTGCCCTCTAGCAGCTCGCAGGCGAAGACTTTGGCTCCTCGATGGTACAATTCTGTGCTGATAGCTCCTTGCCCCGCAGACGGCTCTAGGATGTCTTGGCAGGGCCGGATGTCTGCCAGATCACACAATTGCATGACAATGGCCTTTGGGGTAGGGAAATAGCCATTCTTGCTCGGTGGTGTCACTTCCCCTGTTAGGATGGCATTGTCTAGTGCCCCTTCTGGATCGCTTGCAAATATATGTCCCTGCGCTTTCCGGTTCCATTTTCCGCCAATGGCTTCCAGTGCCTTGTTCACATCGACATAGAGTTTTCTGTCCAATTGGCCGCATGTCAATTTGACGCAACTTCCTTCGATGCTTGCCGTGCTGAGGACGGCCAAGACTTCTTCAGATAATTTAGTGGTTCTCATTTTTCACATCTCCGAAATATTAAACGGTCCTCTCACTCCCGCGCACCAATATTCCGCACAAGATAGCGCCCTTGGATGGCCTATTGCAGCCATGCATCGAGTCTGGTAGGCAGCGCGGCGAGTCGCTTGCGGGCTATTTCGCAGTATGCCGGATCTTTTTCAATTCCTATGAAATGTCTATTGGTGTTTCGGCACGCAATTATGGTTGTGCCCGATCCCAAAAACGGATCAAGAACCGTACCGTTTTCTGGGCACGCTTTAACCAATTCCGTCCAAAGTTCTAACGATTTTGGGCAAGGATGATTTCCGACGCCCTTTTGGTTGTTTGTTATTGGTATATTCCAAGCATCTATACCAAGTTTGACATCACCGTAAACCAGAATCGGTTCCCATCCATTAAAGCCACACAACGGCGAAGGAGAGCATTGATTTGTTTTCGTCCATGAAGCAACCCATTTCGGGCGTTCTATTCGCTCGATGAAATCCAAAAAGTTCTTAGAGCCCGGCGTGATTAGCACTCCTTTAGAAACCCGTCTCATTTCTTTGAATATGGTCAGAATCCATGAGAAATATTCATCTTTTGACATATTATCATCATGCATAGAATATTCAAGACCCGCATTATAGGGCGGGTCAGTCAAACAAATATCAAAATATTTATCAGGAAATTGCTTCATTTCTATAAGGCAGTCCCCGGTGATAATTGTATCTAATAAATCCATTCAATTATCTCCTCTTCTTTAGGTTCTATTTTATTATGACAACTCCGGCATACGGTGACTAGGTTATCTAACCGGTTCGTCCCTCCATCTTTAAAAGGAATTATATGATGAACGTCTAACTGCCTGTCAATATCGTTTTGTTTTATTCCGCACTCCTGGCATTGATAATTATCTCGGCTCATCGCGATTGACCGCTGTCTATTGTATCCGGGGCCGCGATAACATCGATTTCCTCCCACCCAGTTGGGATTTTTGGGTCCTACGCCAATTTCCAATTTTATTCTTGTCTCGCTTACCTTTTTAGCAACTTCTGGATTCTTCATCGGATTATTCGTTTTCATCGCATCCGATCTTTGTTTTTTCCATTCATCGGTGTGCGTTTTCCCTTTAAAGTTACGACATAACACGTTTCCTTTTTTGAATCCGGTTGTCCTACTGCCGTTTGCATATGCAAGTTTCATTGCTTCTGATATCTTCTTTCCTCTGTCTGATATTGGGGTTCCCTTCGGTCGTGTCATTCTAAGGAGATTGTTTTGATAGTAGATAAACCTTTCTCCAGGCAATCTCCCTCGATTATCCTATCCACTTCCATGCTTCATCTCCTATGCAACCTCGACTACAAACGGACCCGCGCAACTCGCACTAAACCAAGCCGCACATTCCAATGCCTTGGTGATCAACCTCTCCGGCGACAAGCAAGTCTTCTCCATCGCATACATGTAGCCTAATGCATATTTCGCGCCCGCGCCAATCGCCTCATATGACCCGACTTCCAAAAACGAAAAATCCTCCCCCACAAAAAACAGCTCGCCCTTGTAACCTATCAAAAGAGTGGAATCCTCGATCTTTCCGCCATGTTCATCTATGCAGGCGCGGAGTGCCGGGATAAAGACGGCTCCCAAATAGTCGCCAGCAGCCTCATCTGGCAGGACCAGATTGTACTCGATGATGTCGGAGATCCTTTGATTTCCCGCCGTGCCTATAAGCATATCGCCTTTGCGGAAGATCTTCTTATGGGGCGTTCGGACACGATGCCAACCGTCCAGGGAAAGAGAATCCGATCCCATATAGATATGGCCATTGCGGATTAATCCTATCACACATGTCATGCGTGCATCGCCTCCCATTCCATCACATCCTCCCTCTTCCTCATCCAGACCCGGAAATGCTCACAGCCCTCATAACAATCATCAAACTCGCTCACCTTATTTTGATCGAGGCCACAACCATATAGGGTTGTGCAGGCCGCGGAGGTTCGTGCGATGAGGTTCGGGCAGGGATTCATAGCCGCCCCATCACGAATTTGCGATAATCCTCAAGCGACACGAAATATTTGTGCTCCGGGCAAAATTTCTCGGTCGCCTCTGTCGTGTCACCGTCGAATAGCACGCATAGCAGGTTGCAAACCGATATATGGTGCGAGGCCATGCATTCCCAACATGGATTCATGGCCGCTTCCCTCCCTTCAGTCGTTCTTTCCTGCTCAATTTGGCTGGTCGCCAATCCGGGCACGTGGCCGCATCGCCCATCAGGCTTTGGCAGATTGGTCGCGTGACCCGGTAATAGCAGCGTTCGCAAGATTGAAAGGCTGTCATCAGATCACATCTCGCAGGATCGCGATTTCCCTATCAATCACTTTCAATCTCTCCCCATATTGCTCCTTCGCTTCAAGAAGAAGAGCCAACGTTTCGCTTGGAGAAATCATGGTTGGTTTGATATCTTCATCTCTCTTACAATGCAATGGATGGGTCCTGAGTACCATTTGCCTTCGAGCCTCGACCTCTTGAGTTGTGCATCCTGGTGACATCTCAAGCCCTCCTGAGCAATTCATAGCCGATCTGGAAGTTCACCACAGATATCAAATCGGCTACCTTGACATTTTCTGGATAGCCAACTGCAATGTATTCGGGTCCTTCGCTAACTTCTATATGGTCACATGGATATAATTCAAGTTCTTGGACCAGTGGAACATGTTTGAATTCGAAATCTAGCATCTCAATCCTGCTCCCACTTCTCGCAAAAATAATGTGGACTCACATTACACTGCCACACAGGACAAAAGCCCCATGCGGTAATAGATTTGCCACATTGGTACAACTCGCAGCCATGACAGCAATCGGAGCCCCAAGGAATGATGCGGCTTTCCAGACACATTGCATCGAGCACATAGCCCTTTGTGCGGGCATCATACATTTCTTGGACGGCGATCATGTCAATCATGACCGATCCTCTCCGGATTTCTGGCAATCCATCCACCACAAATCACACAATAGCTGTGATGCTTGTTTGGATTGTAGCCAAACGGCGAAATAGTATTGCAGCGAACGCAAAATCTATATGATATCACACGATAATCAATGGACGGAAATTTATTCCGGCCTGCTCTTCTCTTTGGCTTATCGATTCGGAGAGACGGCACCAAATGGGCGGTCTTTTTTCGACCCCAGACCATGAGATCGGTTAGCGTAAATGCCTCTTTCAGTTTGCCGATCTTATCACCATCTGCATGGGATTCTTCTAGCAGACTTTGGATGGCTTGTGAACTTCGGCTCATGGACTCTCCTTCCAGCAACAGCAATATTGCCAATCATAGACAATCATCATTCCTTTTATTCTGCAATGATGATAGTATTCGATGTTTCCGCAATTGCCGCAGTTGCATCCGAGTTTGTTATGCAACCAGGCGGCCCATTTTACGAGTATCATGTCCTCTCACCTCTTGCTATTGCTTTTGATCTCACGTCGCACCTTGATCTCATCGATCTGTCCGCTCCATATTTGCCCATACCGGGCAAGAAGCCGCCTGCTGGATGGGCGAAGATGGATGAGGAGAGGTTGTTTCATAGGAGACCTTCCTTGGTAAGCTGCTCTCTGGCTGTCTTTTCAAGAGAACATCCTTTGCATTCATCGAAATGATCTCTATCCGGGCATGGACGGTCAACATCGACGCAGTTGCCGTCACACTCCTCGAAGTTCTCAATTGCCTTGCGCACCAATGCGGCCTCTAGCTTCTCGATGCGCTTGGCGTCATGGTTCTCCTTTCGGATTTGTGCCTTGATGATACCTTCCATTTCGCTAACGATATCCGCCGAATCGTCCCATCCTTCGCCCATTAGGCGCTCTATGGTTAGTTGAATATCCTTGCCGCTGACCATCCTATCCCATCCCCATCAATTCCTTATGCTCATATTCCAGGCACATGCGTGCATAATCGATTCTGGCGTCCTGCTCCTCGGCACTTAGCTCGTCCCATGATCGCTTTTCGCCATCATCCGCTCGCTGGAAGTTAAGCAGGCTTATGGCATGCTCCTTGATAAGCGCGGCCTCAAGTTTCTGAATGCGCTCGCCCTGCTCTTTCGATTTGATGACAATATTTGTATCTCCTGCCGTCACCACGTTCAGATGTGTTTCATTATCGGCCAGAAGTCGTTCGATCTCCTTGGCTTGCCATCTGATGGCCTCAATCGCATCCAATATCTCTTTGCATTTCTCGGCGGCATCGGGCCGGATAGATTTGACTTCTAACAAGCCCCCCAACCAGGATATGCCATTTACGACCCTTTGATCCATTATACGCACCCCACGCAAGGCCATCCATCAGCCGCATCAAATTCAACCGATGCTTTGTACGGTGGATCGAGGAGAATCTCAACCCTGCCTATCAATATTTCGCAGTTCTGTTGTTCGATTAACATTTTATATCCTCCATCACATAATACAAGCCATCTTTTCCTTTCTTAGCAGGCTTGCATTCATCGATATCTATGCCCGCACCGAGAAGGCATTGGCATGGAGCCAAGTCGTCTATTCCACATCCACATTCGGGGCGGGGCAACAAAGACCATCGCAACCCAGAGCGACGATCTGCTTTTCAGGATTTCACGAATACTTGGCATCAATATCTCCATCCAATTTCTCTTTTTAGTCTATCTATCTCCCTTTGTTTGTCTTGTTCCGCCTCTATATTGTGCAACCTTCGTAATTCTCGGTCAGTATCCGTCCCCAACAACGACTGTCGTTTTAATTCGCTTTCAAACATTCAAATCGCCTCGATTGATCCATTTTCGAATACTTGGTATTCCGTCCCATTGACAACCAGCAAGCTCTTCCCATCAGTCTGGTAGCCGTGGCTCTCTAAAAGAAACATGGCCCAAGACCTCTTATTGGCCACTCCATCATGCACAGACTCGATGAACTGCCCCGCCGCCTCTATGCTATGTTCTTGGCTGCCTATCCCTGATGCATTGCCGGATACCTCCATGCTCATGGCATGTGAACAGGCGAGCAAGGCAGGACAGATGAGAGCCAATATGAAGGCATACCAGGCGAGGAGAAAAGCATTGCGAAGATCGGGCATTCAGGCCACGTCCTCATATATTAGATAGCCATCCGCTGCAAACACCCGCAACCATGCACCATCTGCGATCTGTGCATTGGTCAGGTTCGCTTCCTTTTTGGCAACCTCGATCGCTTCTCGATCGCTCTCCGCATCGTATTCGCATTCTTCCCCATCTGTCTTATATGAATATTGCATTTTCAAGCACCTCGCAATCTACTCTCCTATTGCACCTATGAGCATATATACTTTTCGGTGCTATAGGTACTTTTAATATCCGAAATGCTTATATACCATTCGATCCTATTACCACTCATGAGCGAAAAGATAACTAAGGTCAGGTTACCAGAAGAGACAGAGAAAGCATTGGCCGCCTTCATGGCCCGTGAGATGATCTCCACAATGGATAAGAATGTGGTCATCGCCAGGGCACTGGAAGTCTATCTATCGGACTATGCGAGGGAGGATGAGGAGCTGGCGGGACTGATCGAGAAGAGGAGCGCAGATAGGAGCAAAAGAGGAGTCGAGGCTTGGAGGAAGGGATCGCATGACTGAAGAGAAATGCTGTTCTAAATGTCATAAAACCCAACCACTTGAGAATTTTTGGGTTAGAAAACGCGGGAAGCAATCTGGACGAATATTCTCTTGGTGCAAAACATGCGTTATAACTTATTCCAGAGATTGGAAACACCGAACAGGGCGACAGCAATCAATGAAAACAAACCGGGATTGCTCTGCTTTTCTGGGAGTAAACATTGCAGAACGCATTTTATCGCGGTTTTTCGATGATATACAGAGGATGCCCTATAAAAATAAAGGGTTCGACTTCATTTGCGGAAGGGGATTTAAGATAGATGTTAAGAGCGGATGCATAACAAGATCTAAACACCGCCAACCATATTGGTTTTTTGGAATAAAGCGCAATAAAATCGCCGATTATTTCCTCTGTCTGGCATTCGATAGCCGCGAGAATCTGAATCCGCTGCACGTATGGTTAATACCAAACGCTGTTGTGTGTGGGAAAATGAACATTAAAATATCAAACACGGTTGAATCGTTGGAAAAATGGAAAATGCATGAACGCTCATTAAACAAAGTTATAACTTGTTGTAATGCCATCAAGGAGCCACATGCATGAAAGCCCTAAAAGCCATCATCGAACTCGACGTATCCGCCTATGGGACGGTGCAAGCGGAGAAATTGCTTCGCATATTCAGTTCCTTTTTCAGGGAATGTACGACATTCAAGGGAGATATGAGGGGATATATCGTATATGAGGAGGAAGAAGATGAACCAGAGAATTGAAGCAGTATCGAGCTGTGCCCCGGTGTCAAGTGATTTTTTAGAATACTTGAATTTAAATTCCATAGAAGAAATGTGTATGATAGCGGCTCTAAAGAATTTTGGCTATCAATCCAGGATGATAATCCAGATCGTGGACAAATATAAAATCATCTTGACCGAGGCCAAAGAAAGAGATACCCCCGAATGGTTTGCAGAATACAAGAGGTTGATGCATGTCTAAAATTCTATCCGAAGCCCGCCAACTCTGCGAAGACCTAGAACCCTATCCAGAAGAGATAGGTGAAGATGGCTCAAAGGCCGTTCTCGATCTTAACCGCGAACGGTGGGAAGAAAAGTATTCTGGAAGAGCATGGGCGGCTTTCGACATGTTGCCTGAATTGCTGGCATATGCCGAGAAGAGGGAGACGCAGGCGATAGATGAGAAAGTCAAAAGCGACTACCCCGGATATGATGCGCTGCCGGAAGAAGATCGCGATGAGAAACGATATATGGGAAAAGACGACGATTTCTATATATTGCATCACCGCGGCAAGCAGTCACTTCGGGCAGAAGCCGCAAAGGAACTGGATGCGGACCTTTCATCATGGCATAAGATCACGGAGGAAGAGAAAGAGGCCATCGAGAACACGATTGCGGTTCTGACCGACTATGAAGTGAATTGCGAGGTTCAGATCGGGGATGTAGCACCTTTGATCGAAGTGCTGGGGGGCCTGCTATGTGTGTAATCAATCGAGATAACCAGGTTATCGTAACGGATCGGTCCGAAGAAATTGCTTCGCTGCAAGCGGATTTGTCTACGAAAGATCAAGAGATCAAGCGGCTCCGAGATCTCGGAATGTCCTCTTTGGATTTCTATATCAAAGCCGCTGAGATGCGCCATAGGAACTTTGATGCTGTATGCGATATGACTTTGGAAGTGATCGATGAATCCGAAAGCCAGGCCACTCGAATCAAGGATCTTGAGCAGCAATCGGAAGGACAAAAGGCATACATAGGCCGCTTAGAAGCCGCTTATCGTGCAGTCCAAGAACTGAATACCAAGCTCATATCGCAGATTGCAGATCAAGAGGAACCGATGGATGAGGAGTTGCGAGAAGATTCGGCGAAGGCGTTGGAAAAATTGAGGAAAGGTTAATCTTTTTTATAATATAATATGAAATCATTTCGCTGAACGATCCTGGCAGCTTCCGCGCGATCCACTTTTAGAACATCCATCCCCATTGGGCAGAACTTAGTAGGAAAATCATGATCCCTGCATTGCTTTGGCCTATGATCATATATGCTGCATATCTTCATATCATTTTGTGATACCAGATATGGGCATGGCTTATCCTCCGAATCTGTCAGAGGGCAAAGTTTTTCACAACACCAGCCACAATTTAGACAGTACATTGCGTCATCAGCTCCTTTGCCCTGCTTATCAAGCAATCCGCCTCACGCTGCCCCGGATGGACGATATGTATTTGCATCATACCATTCCCTCCATTGCCGGTTCTCCTGCTCCAATCGATGTACTTTGGCTCGCAAGGCTTCCAGCTATCACCAATAATTCGCCGTTAACGCAATCTCATAAGTGCAGTGGAATTGCTCGCATACTGTCTTTGCCCATTTTTCCAAGCTTTCTTTCTGCATTTGCAATTTCTCCCATGCGATTACCTCGCCATATCCATAAGTCACCGTGTCGAAGAATACGAGATCGCCCTCTTTTGCGGCTATCTGCCATCCTTCATCATAATCCGATTCCATGATCAATGGTGTATATTCCTCGTCTCCTATCCGAATTTCATCATCTTCAGATGCATCGAAGGCACCTAGGATATCGCGCATGGTCTTTCTGGATAGGTCATCAGGTGTCAGTTTGACCATCAGAATAACATTCGGATGAGTGCTCATGCAATTACCTTCCTATATATCCCCGGCCCCGACCTCAACTTGCATCCCGTCATATGGAACCTATGCGGGCATGGCACATCGCGATTGCCGCACCACTGCGCCCAAGACTCTTCTTGCCAGTATTGGCAGTTCTTCGGGTCAGCGGGCGGTTGTGCCGGCACATACGGAATGCCCCTCGCCTGGGCAATCGCCTCATCTATGTGGATAGGGTTATAGGGAGGCTCTTCAAATGGTTCGGGGGTGGCATGGGGTCTTTCGCCGCTTGCAAGTTCATGGGCCGCTTTCTCTGCGCGATCCTTTGCCTTCTGGTCTTTCTTCCACTGTTGCACTATCGCGATATGGGCACAATTGGCTGCGCCACAGTTGCAATCCCAGGCATGTTCACTGTAGATCCTCACATTAGGATCATTGGTTGGGTCAGAATGCCAGCGATCTGTGACATAATAGTCTTCCTGGGTGGCATCATTGATGCACCAGTATTTGCGGTAGCCGGTATGACGGCCCTTCTCTTGGACACGCCAGGTCATTTAGACCGCCTCTTCGATCCAATGGGGGACTCCGATTTTCTTTATTTTTGCCATTTCGCTTTCGGCGTGCTCCTTTGTATCATATCTATCCATTGGAAGTCGAAAGACTGTCCCATCGTGGATTTTCCAAGCTATTTGCCACATGTTCTTTGCACCTCGATACACACACAGGGCAGCGTTCCTATTTATACCTTACGGAATGAGCGAAACCCTTATATAGTTTTCCTGCATACTACTTGATATGCCAAAAGTCACTATAACAGTGGACAAAGAAACGCTCCGCTGGTTGGGGCAGGAAGTCGAAAAAAAGCGATTTCGGAATGTCAGCCACGGATTCGAGTTCGCCGTAAATGAACTTGTGAAAAAGGAGAATTGAGAAGATGGGATTTATGTTAGAACCCGCCGGCAAGAATGTGCGGCTTACGATCACAGGCCACGAGGGATTCAACGTGCGAAGCAATCCAGAAGGTACAATCGTTCTGGAAGGGCCGAAAGATGCATGGCCCGGATTGGCAGAATTGCTTGCTGGTGACTTTTTAGATGCAGAGGATTGAACATGCCAACAAATGCCGAATTGCAACTCGCTTTCCAAAACCTGGAAACCGCGAGAAAGAACCTATATGAAGCATCAGAAAAAGAACTTACCGCCCGCGAGAACCTCGAGACCGCCGAATACGAGGCCATCCAGGACGGCAAGATCGATGGCAAGAACGAGCAGGTCAGGAAGGCACAACTCGCGGAGATCGTGGAAGCGGAGCAATGCGCTCTATATCTCGCGGAGATCGAGAAGAGACGGATGGCATTGGCGTTTGAAATTGAGTCGATGCGTGTCGATGCGATGAAGTGGCAGATTCGCAACGAAATGGCGGCGGCTGCCTTGGAAGATGCCGGATTGGCGGTGGTCTAATTGGATCGAGATGAAGAGATATCCAAGCTGCCTGAGATTGATCCCGACGAGGAAGAGACTTGGGCAGCAGAGCAAGAATATGAGAAAATTAAGAAGGAGAGGAAGTAAATGGCAAATGCAAATGAGCAATTATTGAAAGTTTTTGCCGAGATTCAGAAAGAAGCCGCCAACGATCGTCATGTCAGCAATTTGACCAATTCCGTAGGTCACCTGTTCATCAATGGCATGGCCTATGAGGTCACCATATCGCTAGAAAGCGATTATGATGAAATGATCGTCGATCCGTTGAGCAAAGATGTTATTCCATTGGTGATCTAAATATGCCAATAGCAAAATGCGACTGCGTAAACTCCTTCCAAGATGCCAAATACGGCTCCGGAATGCGGGTACATAATATCATGAAGAATGCGAAGGCGGATGCCACGTCCAAGATGGGGCGATGCACTGTTTGCTCCACGGAGCGAGTGCTGAAAGGAGATGCATGAATATGGTAAAACTCTATGATCGAACAATTGAACTTCTCGAACATATCGTAAAAATGGACGTGGACGAGCCAATTGTGCTCATGAATATAAAAGCGGAGGCAAATGCCATCTTGGAAGCGATTAAAGAGGCGAGCTAAATGGCTGGAAAAGTGACTAAGAAAGAGATAGCCGATGCAATCACATCCTATTGCGCCAAACATGGCGCGGAAGCAGCATATGATGAGGCGACAGACAGCTATCATCTAAAAGATCAGAACGACTTAGAATGTGTGTTTGGGCCCGGATTGAAATGCTCATCTGAATCCGTGCTCGATGAACTCAAGGAATTGCTTGTCTCGATGAGGATGGATAGCGAGCCTGCGAGAGGCTCTAATTTGCCTGCCAAACGGCCCGGAGGTACAATCAGTCGATCGCAGGGAGAACCTGCCCAAGGAAGCGCGCTAGAGACCGTCAGACGTACCATAGACTCTAAAGACCAGACCTATAATGCAGGCGGCAACGAAGAAGCCTACGCCGCCGTGAAGATCAAGGCATTCGAAGAGATGGGCGGTTCCTACCAAATCATGTCGTCTGAAGTAAAACCAGACATGGCCCGCTACCTGATCAGAGGAACTTTGCCAGACGGCAGGTTCAACGAGTCTGAATATTCCGTATTCCAAGATCAATGGCAGCGCGATATGGCCTGGGACATGGTAGACAAGCAAATGGAAGCGGGCCGGAACATATTGGACTTGGATTGCCCCGCATTAGAAAACGGAATGCCGAACCTGATCAAAGGCGCTATGATGAAAATCAAGAAGGGCGCAAAGAAAGGAGAAGTTGTATCTGGCTGGATCGATGTTCCGGCTGCCTATCACATCGCTACTACGGTGAACAAGCTGTGGAAATTCCAGCGAGTACAGGCCCAAACAAAGGCAAAAGCAAAGATCGCCAAGGAGATGGTAGGAGCGGCATTTGGAATGCTGGACCAGGGCGAACTGGAAGACGAGCAGAGAGAAAGAGACCAGGTCAGCGAGGCGAGAGCATGAATCCCGCCTCTCCTTTCCAGATCGGTGATGTGGTCAAGATCATCGGCCCCGGAAAAATGGGAGACCCATCACAGATGGGCCAAACGTTCATAATCGAACGAATAGACGGAGAATATTATAGCGATAGTCATACAGCTTTCTGGTATCCCGCCAGTTCCTTGCGCAAGGTCGATGAATTGCATGTAGGCGACTATGCAAAGATCATTTTGCCAGGCAGCAATTGCGGTGAAATCCATCAGGTGATTCGAATTGATGAAAACGAAATCCGCCCATTCAATGGAAAGACCTATCCAATCCAGTTAGATGACATGTCGTGGTGGCAACGTTCCAGCTTGCGGAAGGTCGGTGGCCCGGAATTGAAGATGGGCGATTGGGTCAAAGTGATAGGGGAACCATGCCCGATTTACAGAGGATGTCCTGAACATGAACTCAACCGGATATTCCAGATCACTCAGATAGATGAAAGGAACCACGAATGGTTCTCCTGTTTATGTAATCCGACATATCCCGCATCCTCCCTGCGAAAGCTCACCCCGGAAGAAGTGCGAGCACATTTGCACCCATCGCGTGAATGGAAAGTAGACTTCTATTCAACTGATAGCGAGGCCGAATGGCAAGAAAAGAGAATACAGGTACTTGAACACCGGCAAAAAGACGACAGAGCGCAGCTTGCCGCCATCGAGAAACGCCAAGGAGCCCAACAGAATCGCATGGACGCCATTGAGAAGAAACTGAAAGGATGGCATGATTCACAGGTGTCCGTCAATTCCAAACTTCGGAGACGATGCCATGAAGCCGAGCAGAGGCTTGCTTTCCTGGAGAAATGGCAGATGGAGCATGATCTGGAGAGGACATCGAGGTTCAGAACAAAGATTGAAAATATATATGAGCAAGCCAAAACTAGCCCGCGCTCCGTGGCGGAAATTGCTGAAAATACGTGCGCCGAAGTGGCAAGCGGCCATGTGACATTGGACGACATGCTTGCAGATGGCACGATTGAAGTGCATGATTTCAGGAAGGCGGATGTCAAGACCCAGCGAAAGATCATCCGCCGATTGGAAGAAGAACTTATCGATGGATATGATGGGGCAATCTGCGAGGAATGCGAAGACGCCGCTGATTCACATGTCGATCTATCCATCGATGATCGCAAAGAAGCCCCTGGCATATGCGATCCGCAAGCTCAGAATGCCAGATATGAAAAGCGATCCGAGATTTGAGCACGCGGTGGCGGATATACTAGAGGAGATGTTGCAATGACTTGGATTCAATCGTATGGCCGGAAATATCACATCCCGGGCGCGCGTGGGTGGTCATTATGCCGAATGGCAAAACTCATGAAGGAACCGGTCGATAATCCACCAATCGAGAAGAGATGCAAGATATGCATGAAGTTGGCAGAAGAGGTGGAGAAATGAGCAAATATAGCGAAATGTGGGATAAAGTCGTTTCACCGCGTGCGAAAGAAATCATCGAACGGGCGACTGTTGATCAAGAAGCCGTCAAGTATTATGTGAGTGGCATGATGTGGGCAGTAGAGCACGATTTGGCAGACGGGCGCGAATGTGGATTAGGCTCCTTGAATTGTTTGCTGCAAGTAAAGGGAGTCTTCTCTTCGGAGAGTTATTTTTCCGGCGTTCATCCAGATACGCCGAAGGAAGAAATTGACAGAATGCGGCAATTATCCGCACTCATTGGAAAATTAATCGAGGCGGCATGACTGAATCCCTCACCAATCTCGATGAAGCCTATAGATCGATCGAATCTGGCCGTCATAAGCAAATAAGATCGGTAGAAACTGGAAAATGGGAAGTTTTAATCGAGGGCCCCTATCTGGAAAGCATTGTCAAGGAACTGATTGCTGTTCGGGAGAGGATCGCAGAATTGGAAAGCCCACCAGAACACACAGATTGGGACAACGGTTACATGAGATACCGACTAGGGCAACTTTCCGAGGACGCGATAAAATGGATGATGGCCTATAGAAAAGCGCAGAACAGCAACGTTTTGCGAAAAGGAATGAATAATCAACTTATTGCAGAACTCGCGACTGCCATTATCCCGCAAGCCGGGGATGCCACTATCTTGCGGCATACTTTAGAAGGCGCAGAATTGGCGCAAAAGCTTACGGGACTTGGTTATAAGGAAGAAATCGATTTACTCAGGCGATATTTGACCGCCATCGAAGGGGGCAAGCTATGATCAATACCGCCACATCCGAGAAAGTGGGCATGTGGATAAGCAAATATCATGCCGCCAATAACGCATTCTGGCATGTTGCGGCACGATACGATTCGCAATCCAAAGAAGTTCATGATGCGGAATTGGCTCTGATTGATGTAAGCAATTGTCTGAGGGAAGCATTGAGAAAGTTGATGGAGGGCGAGCCATGATGATTAAGTTTAGCCATAGATACAATAAAATGCCGCCCGGTTTTGGGCATTCCAAGCTCATCGATGTCATCCCCACGGATCTTGCGGATCTCTCCAATCCATTCCGGGCCTATGATACCACATTCACCGAGGATGGATGGTCTGATACCTATCCATTGCCCGCCAAAGGAGCCTATATGATCCTAATGTTGCTCACAGAGTCATGTGAGTATCAAGGAGTGAGGTTGCCAGGGCAACTTTGGACCACAATCAGATCGCAAAAAGGCAAAGGCGGCATAGATAAGCTATCGTATTACAAGAATAAAATTGGAGAAATCGCCGAGTGCCGGGTGATTGCATGAGCGACGAATATTATCTATCTAGAAAAGAGTTCGCTGCAATGCAATCTTTCATGCAGGAACATGCCGAATCAAATATATTCATACTGAAATATACAGGAACCGGCATAGGTGTGGGTACTGCCATCATCTGTGGGAAATGCCAGAAAGAAGAGGATGTGACAGATTATGGCGAGTGGTAAAATCCAAGTCCTCATCGACAACAACGAGAAAGACAGCACCCGCGCCCATGCCCTGATCTTGGCGGCTTCATCAGACACCAGGTTTGAGACCCCAAAGTTTGCCGAGCTGGATGTAGATGCGCAATTTAGATATAATCGTGGTTGGGGTGAATACGGCGAGCCGAAAGTGGTATTTCGCGATCCCATTGATATATATAACGTTGAATTTAAAGAAACTGACGACTACGTTTCGACCGTCTTGGGGAAAGATGCACATGGCTATCTGCAATACCTTGCAATGGCAGAAGCTGGCAATCTTTCCATGTTCTTGGTCTTGGGTGGCGACCAAGATGTCTCAGATGCAATCTACAATAGCCTGAAGACCCGCTATAAGGGCAAGGAACTATCTTTCCAGATAGGAAGCTATGAGAAACGCATCATAGACTTTGAAAGCCAATGTGAGGCCTTGCACTGCCCCGTAGAGCGATGGGAGAAGGCACCATATAGCAGGCTGCTATCTAGGGTTGCTAAATCTCTTCTCGGAGCAACATTGATAGGCTATGCTCCCAGACCAGATGAAAATGAGCGGGAAATAGTCGCTGCAAGTTGTTTATTCAATGGCATTGGTCCGAAGATTTTAACAGAGGTATTAAAAGATTATGACCTTTGTTTCGTCCCAAAGAAAGATTATGCGAGGCAACCACGCGACATGAAGGGGATAGGTCCCAAGCGGGCGGAAATGATCGATAAGAGAATCGTTATGGCTTATGGATTTAGAGGGAGAACATGAATATGATTCCAAAAAAGATTATCCTCTCAATCGATTATGAGGGAATGTCATTGATCCAGGTTGAGCAGTTGATTCAGGCCAAAAACCCATTATTGATATTAGCGAAATGTGATGGCAGAATGATGAATATAGGCATCACAGTGGAGGAACCATGCCAGACGACCTAAAAGACATCATAACCTGCATATGCGGAGAAAACCCACCAATCCAATGATCGCCGTCAAGACCCCACACGGAATATCTTATACATCCCATACTAGACCAGACGAGAAGATTGTGCAGTCGGACCGCGAATTGTACTGGTGTGATGTGGATTGCCAGAAGTGTGGGAGAAATTGTGAGAGTGTGATATGCAAATGACGGAAGACTTAGCCACCTGGCTATGATGGAGATATCAAGACGGAAAAGCATCTATACTTGATATCAGAGGGGCGAGGTGATTCGCCCACATCTGCATTGCTAGCTGCCTATATCACCATGTTGATTTGATCTGGCCGAATCTTCGTCTGTGCTGCCAAAGTTCCGCATGTGAGCAAGGCAATCACAATTAGGGGGATATGTTTTCATAAAACCACCTTAAGCCTCTGTTAACTTCCGATAGTGCCAAATGTTTTCCACGTACCAGGCGTGCCACCCGTCGTGCACACAAAACCGATGTTCCCACCTGCTGTGGGAATCATATTGTAGTAAATTTCCCCTGCAAGGTGACGCCCACTGGTCGGAGCGCTGGTGGATCTTTGCCAGGAGTTGTCTGCAACTGTAATATTCATCACCCCGGTATTGCCAACTGGAGTTGTCACCGAGCCATAACATATATTCTGTCGTATGTATAGAGCTGCCTTTAGCTCTGGCAAGGGTGCCGCTCCGGTAGATATTTCGATGCCATATTGGTTGCCTCGTCCGTTGATCACATTATTTTCCAGCGTGATATTGCCCTGCCAATAATATGATGTAGCGAGACCAAATAAAAGTCTAACGGGGGCATATGAAGCATTAAAAGACGTAAGGTGATTCGCAGATATTATGACATTTTTTGGGTATATTAGGTATACAGGATTTCCATTTGTCGATGTTACGGTGTTTTCCATTATTAGGAGCGATGCTACACTATTAGCGGCAGAACCGACAATACCACCGAGGTTACTTACAATATTGTTACCGAAAATGTATGACATTTGTGTACGGGGCTGATAATTTCCATGCGCGATGTTTAGTGTTCCTATCAGATTATTCATTGAAAATTTGGATGAATAACCTATATATGTATTAAGTGTTACGTCGCCTTTAATATCATTATACATGATATTAGTATAACTAGTATTTGCTAGGGATGGAGAGACCATCATCAGCGAGCCAATTATCGTATTATGTAAAATTTCCGTTTCCGTGGCTATTTCAGATGCGATATTTGGTTCGATGTCTATTGCGCCGGACTTGCCGCCAGAAAGTTTGTTATAACGAATCGAATTATGACGCCCAGTAATAACTGCAATAGCAGTGCGATAATTGTTATGTATGTCGTTTTCATAAATGCTATTAAAATTCGATCCGCCTGTCAAAGAATAACCAATGAAAACTCCATCCATGATACAATTATAAATTTCACAATCGCGGATAGTACAATTAGCAGCCGCCATGAGATTGATTCCTGCTGCCATGACATCCCCATTCTGACCATGACCATTTACAATATAATTGTTTTCACGGTTTCCATCAATTGATATACCCTCAATTGTAACATTTTTAACTATAAATTGTTTATTTGAATAATCGATTGCTCGGGCACCACCATCATACCAACTATCTCCACTATATTTTCTAAAACACCCAAACACATTTGCTGCATATATACCATATGAATCAATCTCTCCGCCACCAAACGACGCATTTAATGCCCCATCAGGCAATTTTATAAAACTGTTTCCAGTAATTCCAAAAATTTTAACATCCGACTGTAGTAAAATATTTGCACCGATAAAATGACCGGGGGGAATATAGACAGGCAGTTTTCCATGATCTCGCGAGTAATTGATAGTTGCCTGAATAGCATACGTATCGTCGTTATTATCCGCGCCATCGGCTCCAAACTCGGTAATTGCGAAATATGTCCTGTTTGCCTTATCCCATCCCTGCCCGACCGTCATTGCATCATACATGGCCGAGCCATTAGATATATTCGTCAGGCCGTACCCAAGCATATCGTAATCACTCGGCGTAACCTGATTGAGCCTGATCGCTCCGGCGCTGCCTATCAGCAGGGCAAAGATTAAGAGAATTGCAAATTTCATTTAAATCACCTAATAAGGATATGTAACGAAGAATTCATCACCAAGCGAACTGTCGGGCGCAAATGTGATGAGAGTCAGGGCGGTTCCGCTGTTGGTAAAATTCGTACCATATCGCATGCGGACACTGCCATTTATATCGCCGAAGAAAACCTGCACCGGACCAGTGGGAGTATGTGCGAGGGTGAAGCTCTTATTGGTGCCGTTTTGATCGCCCGTAGGAACCTCTTCAGTGGACATCAGGTCGGTCATGCCGCCAGGATCGCCCTGCGCACCGGTTTCGCCTTTGATGCGAATCGCGGAAGTGTATGTCGATCCTCCGTCTACTGAGATCCTGGTATATAGATCACCTTCTATATATGTACTATGCCAATCGGTGCCATTGGCCGAATATTGGTACGAAGGAGTATAGCCCTGTGGTATACCAAAATCGAATATAGCATCATTGACCGTGCCCGAATTCGTGACAGTGACAGATTCGCCGGGTGCTAACGTGGTAACCGTGCCGATATCTACCGTTGCCGCCTCGCCCGCGAACAAGACTGCCGTGCCCCAGGTAGATCCAGAATCGGTCGATATCCTGAGGTATAGGTCGCCTGCTACAAACGAACTATGCCAAGAGCTGCCATTGGCCGAATATTGGAATTGGGGGGCAGGACCAGTTGCACCAATTGCCCCGCGGACCCCGCCATAAGTGACAGTGATGCTTTTTGCATTGACTGATAATGTTCGTGAAGAGGTCATACGCTCACATCCTCAATAATTGATAATGTACCATAAACAAGCGTTTCGCGTCGTTTTTCCGTTTCCCATGTGGCCTCGACATCAAATACATATTCACCGAGAGCAAGCGTTTCCATCTTGTCATATCCAATGAAAATAGATACCGTGCCTGCCGTGCCTCCGTTTGTAATGGTTGCATCGCCCTCATCAATATCTGGCGTGGTACCAATGGCTATTCGGAAGGTCGCATCGGTGAAATCAACTGGGGTTCCGGATTCGTCTTCAGCCAAAATATCAAGTTGCAACGAATCGCCGCGATAATTCTCTATTTCTGCTTCGTCCATGTTACCTCACAAGAACAGCCTATATTGATAGAATTCGCCCTCGATATCAACATGCTCGCTGCCCGTGGAATCGACTGTTGCCACCGCGCTAGATGCTTTTGCGACTTGTGGCACTTCGCCATCATCTATCCAGCGTTCGACCTCGAATTTGATCGAATTTATGCGCAAATATTTGCCATCGGTGCCCGAATTATTGAGAATTTTCACATAGATGTCCTTCATATATTCGGACTTGGCTAGGACATATTCGGTCGATCCTGACTCAAAATCATCTTGATTCAAAACCTCGACATAGGAAACATTGTCAGGCGATACCAGGATGGATGCTTCACCAGTTGCCCCCCCAGAATCGAGCGATATATCCGCCGTCATCTTGACTGGATAGGTCGCCTGGTGCGGACCGGATAGCCTATAGATCGCATAGGCCGCATTTTCGAAGAGCAATGCACCTGATGAATAGGTTATTGTACCGCTCTTGCTTACATCTTGGTTGAATTGTGTGATCGATGCAAATGCATCTTCATAGGTCTCTAGGAGCCGATCATCATTGCCTAGCAACTCCCAAACTTCCTCGGACAGGGCCACATCGCAGATGGTCAGCGAATCGCCGCCGATGTCAAGAGATAGCGTCTGAACCTTCGCGCTATTGTAATGACAAGTGAGTTGCAGCGACTCAAAAGAGGCTGGAAAATGCCCTTTGCGATTGGATAGATTGGCAGTCTCTGGCAGGGATGTAGCGACCTTTGCCCATCGGCTCGCGCGTTTGTTATGTGAATAGGGAGAATATAAATAGCAAGTGACCTCATAATCATAGAACTTCCAACCATTGGGGTCGCCCGAGACCTTTGGCGGCTTGCATGAGACACCCCACACATCATAGCACCAGTCGGGAGTTCGCGCGAAGAGTTCTATGTCTGCGTCCTCGTCTTTGTCTGAGATGTAGGCTATGAAGTCATCTGCCTCATCTGGATCATTGAACACGACATTGAATTTTATGTTTGTGCCGTCTGGCACGTCCTTGCGGGCCCCGGTCTTTAGGGAGGTCGCACCATCTTGCTTCACCTTGAAGGTTCCGCCCGATGGCGTAGTATCTCCATAGACTTTCCCGGTTAGGATTTGCGAGCCGAGAGCAAAATAATAAGTATCAGAAGACATGTGGCTCCTTTACGACAATTACCGAAAGATATTTATTCCAATGATAGACAATGAGCTATTATGCTAAGAGTCGCTATGATTCTATTCGCCCTAATTGCGCCCATTGGAGCGGTTAATTTTCCGGTCGCCCCATTGGGAATGTGCTATGATGGAATAGAGCATCTGGTAGAGATAGGTGCCTATCCGGGTTCCGAGATAGCATATAACAGCCAAATGGACAATGGGCAAGGTCACGTTTGGCTCCGGCGGGGCGATAAAATCATAGACTCTTATTGGGGCGAAAAAGATAATTCGTCGCTCCAATGGGTTCCTGAGGAGACCTTCCAGACGTTTGATGAGTTTGAAAGGTCCCTGAGAATATCGTATCCTTAAGGCGATACAAATTGTATGCCCCGGTATTGTTTTACATAGGAATCGCTGCCAGTCCATCCAGTCCCATGATAGAGGGTTCTAGTCACCGTGTTATATTGGTCGGATACCGCCGATTTTAAGCAGTGGTCTGTGATATCCACTGATATATCCCCGCCACCAGATAACTTGATCCTTCCAGGCGGCACGACCAAGTCATTGATTTCAAGTGTAATGAAGCTGGTAGTATCTATTGTGCTGCCATCAGTATCTTCTTGGAAGCTCTCGGTGTAATATACCCGCAAGCCGCCTGTCGCATAATGAGCAGCCGAGATTGTGAATCCGCCCGCTCCATCTGTCAAAGCTGAAATGGTAAGCGGAGATTCATAATCCGGTATGGAGCGCCTTAGATATTTCCCAAATGTCGACGACAACGAGAAGATCTGCTTCCCGCATGTCAAGGTCATCAGGCCATTGCTATAAGCCCATTCCTTAATGCGCAGTGCAAAGTTGCCCACGGATTCATGATAGAGGCCAATCCAGTCGCCTGGCCGTAGAAAGTAATCGACCTTTGGCGTCACGACCTGAACAGATAGCTCATTGTTGTCTATGATCGACTGTAGAGACCTTTGAACCTCTTCTTGTGTATATCCCGTATTCTCATATCCCTGGATGAGTTGGATTCCGCGCCAATCCCACCCAGAAACCGCCTGCTGAGCCTCGGCCGGATCGGTCGAATAACTCACGGCGGCCTGCACGTCTGGGATGTCCTGGTTAGTCAGATAGATCTTTGCATCACCTTCATTGTTTCGATAGGTCCTGATGGGGCTTGTCTCGCTGCTCCTGCCCGGTATTTCCTCCGCCAGATTAAATCGCAATGTGCCGTCCTGCCAAGGAAGAAACTCCGGCTCCCTGCCCAAATTGGCCACAAACTCATTGATCTTACTGGATGCCTGACCTGGCAATGAAAAATCAGTTGCAGCGACGTAGGTTCCTATGTCGATTGTGCCTAGTCTAATCCTCGTATCGCACCAATTCAGAGCCATGATCACATAGGCATTTTCTCTGTACGATCCATCTCCGAGCCTAACATAGAGATCATCGGTCGTGCGATAATAGGTATCATCTGCGGTGGGAATCGCACCCGCGTCTGTGAGTTGGACCACTCCATCCAGCCCATCCACAGATCCGGCATTAGGATAAGATGTGCAGCCATGCAGGGGCAATGAGCCAAAACATGATTTCAGGCCGCCATCCGCAAGTTTACTTACCGTCGCACTATAATAATCGAATGCCCCGCCCGGAATACATCCATTGATCAGAGTCAGCAGACCCGGCACCGTGCTTGGAATGCCTGATGCGAATACCGAATTCAGCGACGCTGCATGATAAATCATCTGTGGGATGACCCGATAATCGAGCAAATATTCCATGCTTTTGAGATAGAGCTTTTGATAATTGCCCAAGTCATCCACCTTGGTTATGATTCCATGAAAGATATGGATGCCCCGGACGACAAATACGACTTCGGCAAACCTAGGAGCAGGAGTTCCTTTATCAATGTTTATGGTCATCTCATTTGCTTGGATGGGGATCTGAAAATGCCTCGTCAGGTCAAGAAGGCGGGCCTTGAATTTTTTATAATTCGTGCCATCATAAAAATAAAAGCCCGAATCATTGACAGATAGCATCATAGAACCTCCTCAAGTGGCAAAAATCGCTTGTATTGGTCGATAGAACCTTTGGCAAGATAGTGATAATAGTTGAAATTTGTGCCTAACGCAAGTGCGCCCACCAATTGCACTGCAAGCGTATTTGTAGTATCAGATGTGGGTGATGTGTTGCAGAATTCGGTTATATCGACTTCCATGGACCCAGAGTCTCCGAGTGCCAAATAGCGCCCCGGTGGAATGGCCTTTCCATTGAGGCTTAGCTTGAGGAACTTATCGAAGCTGCTGACATCAAATGTCTGGCAGACATAGATCGCTCCGTGAATATGGTCATAGACAGCTATCCTAGACACTGTATTATAGTCATCAAATGTTTGCGCCGTGGCCGAAAGGCCGTGACCTATATCCACGGTTGTTGGAGTCGAATTTGCGGTATATGGTCCTTCCCATGATCCGCCATCGAACCTTATAAGGTACTGGATGCTATAATCTTCGATAGCATGATTCCATTCCTTAGAACCTTTGACCTCGATCTTTGTAATCCCAAATCCAGTATATATGCCACTGACAGAAAGCGTTGCCTCTGTAGTGATTGGATCGCCCACAAACGAAGGCCATCGATATAGGCGAATAAATTGCTCGGTTTTAGGGGTGGTCGGCGCGCCAGAATCGACATAAACAGGACTGACAAGTTCTACATCCCACCCCACTTTTGCCTTGCATGCCCATCGATCTCTTTTCACGTCATCCGCATATATCGTAAATGCCTGACTCTGAGTCAGCCCGGTGACAGCCGCTATCTCCTGGCTTCGGATCTTGTTATCCTCCCGTGGTGCTGCCTTGGTATCTCTCCAGATGCCGAATTGCTCATTAACCGAAGATAGTCTCGCGCCTGCTCGGATGATGGTCCGTTGGTGGCGCGTAGTTATCTGGCGAATTCGGACGGATACGGGTCCATCGTTTTCGGCTTGCACCGATATGTAATCTCCCGGTCGTAGCAACCATATCTCGTCGCCTGTTATCGTTATGTCATAGATCGTATCATCGGCATCCAGTTTCTCATCTAGGTAATCCTGGAGATCATCGGCGGTCTGCGTATTGGAAAAGACCTTCGATATCCAGGTTCGGGCCTTTGCCCAATTGCTGGCAACCTTTGGATTATTGCCCAATCCAATCGCCGCATTATAGGGAGGTTCACTTGGGATGCGCTTGACTATGCGACAGTTGCTTTGGTTATGGACGAATTTGCGCAAAGGATTTTCTGCGGAACCATTCGCAATTTCAACCGCGGAATCCTGATAGACATTACCGTCCATCTCATAGCGGTATCTAACCTCTTGCCCCATCTTCTTAAAGAAGTCGGAAAATAGCACAGAGGCAACGCCACGCCAATCATAGAGGACATTAAGCAGGCGATCCCCGAGATCATTGGTTCCGGGCCGAATGTGGGTATCCATCGCATGATCTACTAGGACGCATGTCGAGCCTTCGGGCGATTGCGTAGTTAGCGTGCTGCCTGTTATGGAAAATTCACCACGACCGACATTAGCCGGATTGCTGCGCCAATTCAGGCGATATAGACAGCCCTTGGATTGTTCAGATGTGAGAACGTGGATTGGAGCAGGATTATAAACCCCCGGATATCCCGGATATAATGCGCCCGCGCCTTTGTCAAATGTATCCTCATTTTGATTGCGTGGCAATGAATCATAACTAAACACTGCGTTATCCATCGTAGCGTTCCACGTCGACGGATCTGGTTGCCACGAATTTAGGAAAAAGAATAGACCGACGTTTGGATCTTCACAATGAATCCGATGCGAGAATACATCGAATACGTGAACGGTCGTGGCCGCTAGATCTTCCGATCGGTAGGAACGTGGATGATCTTCGTCCCCTTGGATATAGTACCACACGGGAAAAGTCGGGCAATCATCGGACAACAAATCATCGATATCATAGACCTGCCCATCAAAACCGTTGTTTCTAGGGAAATAATTTATCCCAGGGAAAATGCGATAATCCAATAAAACTTGCTGAGATTTTGCTGAAATGTTGAATTCGCTTTTGTTCTTATTCTCATCAGCGACCCACACCAAACCACGCCAGACCATTCGGCCTTGCTCGATTAAACAAAGTTCGGTTCGCTCCGGAATTGGGCTTAAGATAGCAAAGCTGAGATCATCGGCCTGGATGGGCGATTGTGTGTATTGAGTCAGGATGATAGAGTCTTCGACTGGATTCAAAGCCTGATATTCGATAGTATTTCCTGCTATCTCATTGTAGTATATTTCAGCATATAGCTGATAGATTCTGCATGTCCCAAATGAGTTTGTATTCGGGCGGCTTACCTGCAAACCAAAACATATGCCTTGTGCTTCATGATAGGTCCAAGCCAATCCAGTCGCTGGATTCGTTGCCCATTCTTGGTTATGCTCAATCAGAGCATCGATATTACTACCTATTGAATACTCTGTGCCGTAATAACGAGTGCCATCTATCAACAGATACGGTTTGATGGTACATCCGGCTTCCCCATCTGCATACCAATTATCATGGAAAACTTCGTAATAATCATACAAAACCTGTTCGGTGTAGTGATCCCATCCAGCCCACGAAAAATAAACTTTTATCTTATTTATTTGGCTATAGCTAGGAGGAAAACTCGACAAATTGGATGCATAAATCCTGCTAAGACCTATATCGGTATGATATTTTTCGTCATAGTGGAAAGATGCATCATAGTATAGGACAGCACCATCGTCTGAGTCTTGGAAAGGATTTCCATAGATGCGTCTAATATAGGAATTTGAATAATCAGATGTTGGATATATATCTACATAAGAACCATCAGAAAGCCATATTCTTAGTTTTATAGATCGGCATATTCCAGAATCGCAATCAAGCCATACGCCTGCCTTTATGCTATTTATATCCGACCAATTCCATGCAGCCGAGTAATCTGTGTAAATCCATCGATAGATATCGATGCTCGATTCAGTGGTTCCATAAGTTATCGTGCCTGCAAGATTCCGAAATTTGGTTTTTGCACTGCCCTTCACCAGTGCATAGACTGAAATTTTAGTTATTGTGCCCGCCAAAGCGGGGGTTGTGAAACCGAATAGAGCTTCTGCGTCATTGGATTCTGTATAATAATATCCATAAGGCGCTGGATTGCTCGTAGATCGTGGTAATGGGTCGATTTCACCTAGTGAGGTTCCAGCATACGCGGCCTCATTATCCCGTCCAAATATGCTATTCGCCGCGATCGCAAATCCACGTTGTAAATATATATACAGTGTGCTCGCATGATCAAGCGATGTGGGAGTTGCCGCCATCAGGGCGGCATTGAACCCATTTGATATCTTTCGCAGATAATCGGCTGTATTAAGGAATCCGTTGAATGGCAATACTCTATAACCACGATTTCGGAAAGTAAAACTTTCTCGATTATTATATGCTGAGCAAACCAAGACCTTTTCCGGGCCGAGCGTCATATCCCGGCCCCGAATGATCTTGTAAAGTCCGTCGTTCATATCTGGTAGTTTGCTAATAGGATTTTCAGTGCATTCGATACCGCATCATAGACTTGTTGGGAATCCACCTGCACCTGAATGGTGACTGGGATTTTCATCTCGCGAGATTCGTATTGCTTGTAGAATTTCTCCATCTCGGATGATGCCTTGGCTTTGCTGGTCTCGTCTATGACGAACTTATAGGTGATATTATTGCTGCTGGAAACGCCGGTTATCGCGTCGGTCGGGCTATATTGGCCCGACATGGCTTGATTCAGCCGTTCACTTGCCGATTGTGCTTGCTGAGTCTGGAGGGCCTTCTGATAGAGATAGGATTCGAATTCCGGGCCACTTGATGCACCTATGTAGCCTTGATTGAAGACGCCGCTTGTCGATCCTTCCTGCCAGGCGGCAAACCCCGACATGCCTTCGAATGTGGTTGCGTCCTTGTATTGCTCGGTCTTTGCGGTTGCCTCGGTAGTATTCTCGGTGAATCGCTCCATCATCTCATTGAGAGTGATCATGCCGTTTTGGTACTCATAGAGGGCGGATAGCTGGTTCACAGAGAATAGATTGGGTTGCACGGCTGCCAATTGTTCCATAGCAGCGACTTCTTGCAAGGTGGCATCGATGTTCTCTTGCGTGCCGGTCTGATAGAGATCATAGAACGATTTCATTTCGGCTGTCAGCGCTGGGCTTGCTATGTTCTTGACGAAATTCTGCCAATTGCCCACGGACCCGAGCTTGGATGGATCAGATAGGACGCCTTTTAGAATGTCCGTTGAATTGTCTTCCATCGAGACGCCAAGCAAGCTCATCACGGTTTCGCCCGCTTGGTTGGCAGCCGATTGAATCGCCTCGCCTTGAGAACCCGTTATGATGCCATCTGCGATTAGATCCTCGATGCTCCGCGAGAACACGGCCCGGCTCGCTTCGGTATCTAACCCACTCGATAGACCTTCCATTATATTTTCTAGGCTTTCTGAAAGAGTCTTATCTCCGGTTTCGGCGATACGGTTTGCTGCATTATATAGAGCCCGATCGATTTCATCTGATGTGTTCTCGATTGCATCCGTATTTGCATCGCGCCATTTGTCCCAATTTCGCGGAGTGTCAGATACGTCCCACGCACTGTCCAATTTTATCTCGATCGTTTGTTCCCATTTCAAAGCTTCTTCCGGCATATTGGCTAATTCAAAAATATTTCCCTGAGTACCGCTGATTCCAGCTTCCGCCAAGAGCGCCGTGATTGCATCATCGGTGTTTGGCATTGACCCAATTACATAGTTCTCTTTTGCTAATTCCACCGAACCGTTCTGACCATCCAGCCACAGCGTATATGTGCCACCCGCTTGAGTCGAATCGAATGTGGCCCGGAGTGTTTTGCTTGACACGCTGGTCGTGGCCTCGTATGACTGACTGAGATAATCAGCCTTCCCGGAACCGGATAGCACGGGCCCGCCGAGCAATTTCACGCCCTCTGAGAGCATATATGCAGTTGCCTGACTCACTCCCGCGCTCTGTCGGCTCATCGCGCTTGTCATGGCTTCAGCGAAATCCTCAGCGGCCTTATCACCGGCGCGCTCGTATGCTTCCTTTGCCTTGTCGGTTTCCAGTGCTTCGGCGGCGGCGGCCTGCAACTTCTCATTTTCGCTTATCTCCTTCGCCATTTGTTCAGCGTGCTCTGTGCCGATGCCTGCCCAATCCTTCGCAGCATCTAATCCCATGCCCGCTGCCGTGCCTGTTAGCCCTAGCAATTGACCGGGAAGCGAGTTATCCCATGCAGATTTGACCGCTCCACCGATACCGGATGCGGATAATGTCTCGCCGACCTTTATGCCAACTTTCGCAAGATCGTTTGCTACACCAAGCGCATCAGACAATGCGGGTATCAGAGTCGTTCCTAACTCGACCGCCGCCATATTGATGGTATTGCTGAACATCTGCCATTCGGAGTTCAGAGTCGAGCTTTGCGCCTCATAGGTCTTGAGCAGGCTTTGGCCATTCTCCCACTCTTCGTTAGTAAGTCCAAGTGCTTTTGCCAAATTTTCGCCCTGTCCAGCCAATTTTAGGAGAGCAGGAGCGCCTTCTGTCCCGGCCAATGCGACGGCGGCCTGGAATCGCTCGACTGGATCCGTCATGGCCGCGATTTTGTTTGCTGTTTCGACGAGCGTTCCGGAGAAATCCTCAGACAAGTTGCTTTTAAGTTCGGCTACTGATGTGCCCATCATTTTTGCCCAATTATCCAGACCGCCTTTCTTGGATGTTTCCGATGTCGCCATGTTTAAGAATGACTTTAATCCAGTTGCCGCAACCTCCGAATCCATGCCCGCGCTGATCATCACAGTACCAAGGGCCGCGATCTGCGGGATGGTTTGACCCATCGTGGTATTCAGGAAACTTGCCCGGTTCACGAAATCCAGTACTTGCGATTCAGTGGCGGCAAAGTTATCGCCCATGCTGTTTACGACGTTGCCAAGGGCTTGCATGTTTTGCTTGGTTACATCGAGATTGAAGGCAGTGAGAATCTTTGCACCAGATGTGGCTGCCTGTTCCGCACTCATCTCAAATCCGACGCCCATCTGGATTGCAACTTCTGTGAACCCGGATATTGCATCAGCCGAAACTCCAAGTGATCCCGCCACCTGCGCAACGTTTGCTATCTCACTTGCAGCGGCTGGCATGTTTGTGGACATGGTTAGCAAGTCACGGGAAAGAGATTGCAAGGCAGGGCCTGATATGCCAGTCGTTTTTGAAACGCCGGACATCGAAGTTTCCCATGCAGCCGCTGCCTGAACTGAACCAGACAATGCCGTTCCGACCGCGCCCGCGGCGAGGGCAACGGCGGTCATGGGGTTAGCAAGTGTGCCCATGATGGTTCCCAGGCCACCCAACTGCGTGCTCATGGTGCCCGTCTGGATGCCGAACCGATTGGCCGTCGAGTTCATTTTTTCGAATGTGCCTAGGTAATTGCTGGCATCTAGGGTGGCTTGGTAGGCTAGTGTTTCGGCTGACATGATACCTCAGATAACTATTTATTTCAACGATTCAATGATTAAGTATGACAGAAATCGACCCAGAAATCAGGGCAGAACTTATAAAATGCATCGACTCAGGAAATATAGATCAGATAAGAGATATCTTGGATGCGCTTTATGCGGCAGATAACCCAAATATCGTAAAGGCCGAATTTACCATCTCCCAAATGAAGGATCTTGAATATGTCAGGGCCGCCATTCATCAGCCAACCATTGGAGCGGTCCTTCGCATGATGGTTGATAGTTTTGTGCCAGCATTCAAGAAAGGGCAGGCCGAAGCTAAAAGAGCAAAAAGTTAATTTTTACTTTCTTTTTTTGCTTCTTCTGCTTCCGCCCAAAAATCATCAGGATCTTGGTAGCGTTCCATCCCAGGGTGGTCGCGCTTTTCCTTTTCTTGCTGTTGTCGCTTCTTTTCTTTTTCGATCTCGCGTTTATTATATTCCGAAAGCGACATTATATCAAAGAAAAAGCAATCCTGCGGAGTAAGCTTGAAGTCTGATGAAAAAATTTTGTAGGTTTCCCTTAAGGCTTTACTCGGCGTCCATCCGCCTGGGAATGCCTTGCACAGAGCCACCGCCGATTGAGCGAGCGCGGTTTCGGACAGTCTCGGATTCATCGAGGAAACCGGGAAAGGCTACCTCTTGAATGGTGTTCCAGTCAGCCGGATTGATGAGACTTACGGCAATCTTCTTTTGCTTCAGCAATTCCAATACATTAGAATTATTCTTCATCTTGAGATCATCCACGACTTCCCACCCATCCGCGAGTGCCCGGTTGATCCTCTTGATGAAGAACCTCCTCTCTCGATCGGGGTCAATCTTGTCTTGCTGAGTCAGGCGGGCTTCGCCTCTTCCTGCCTCCATGCTCATGGCCATGCCAGATTCATAGATCGGAATGGCGAGCTTTGCGCCGGAGGGCAATGTGAGAGGATAGGTCTTCTTAGCGGGCTTGAGGGCTTCTGCAAGCGCCTCAATGTTTTCTGGATCTACATAGAGATCGTTGTCTTTTATTTCTTCCATTTCATTCATCTCCCATATCAGGGAGCCGGGCCGATGGTTTCTCTCCATCTTATCGTTGGTGAGCAAAGCCAACGGTTCGTACAAGCCCGGCTTACCTGTGGTTTAGTTAAGGTTTGGTGATAATTATGCCTTTAAATCTAAGCACAGAAATTATAAATATAGAGGATTAAAAAGCATCCCCTAAGCATATGCACTGGTCCTCTCCGAACGCATGGTCATGTACGGCTTCGTTCCCGATGGTCCACTTGTGTGCGTCATCTTGATAGTCCCCTCATAGAAGTCCTCGGTATCCTTGAACTGGAAGGGCTCAAGCGCATTAGTCAAGCTCGTGAAAGACAGCATCCTTTGCCAGTGGGTAAAGATGTAAAAAGTATCCCCCAGTGCCGCGCCCGTCGTGCTGCTGAATGTAATGGATATTCCAGTTGTGCCGAGGGCCTGCGCGGACCCTGTCACGGATACACCAGTCGTCGGAGTTGCCCCATTCAGAGACCAGGAGAATTTGTCGGGCGATGCGTTAGTGTCTATCCAGACCTTGATCATCGCAACATCGGAGCCAGTGTAGCTCCCGCTGACAGTTGCAGTCGCGCCGGTTGCGGCAGCCACAAGCGTCATCTTGGAGAGCGGGCCCGGCACGCCTGTGCCGTTCTGCCCCGTCTTGCGAGCCACGGACACCAGCAGGTTAGCTTCTGTATCGCCTTCTATGGCGCTCTTGATGTCATCGGCGGTCGTGTTGGCATCATCCAATGTGACCTCGATATCGACGGAATCAGCGACATCCACCGATAGAGCGGAACCTGTGAGATAGGTTACGGTTGGGATGACCCCCGGAGTCTTTGCAGTGAAGGTCAGATCCTTGTTTGACCCCTCTGCGCTGCTATAGGTGGCTAGGTTAGCAACGGCCACTGTTGCGGTGTTATTGATATCTGCAATGACATTCAGGCCCGCGGCGATGGATGACCCGAAGCAATACCATTTGAATGCCACAAGCGCGGCATTATCAGCCTCTTCGGTCGCGGTTGGAGTGACATTGCCCCCCGCACGGCATCTCATCTGCTCCACGCCATCGGTATCTATGATGTCTAGGTCGATTGTTGTGGCCCTCTTGCCCTTGACCACAATCAGCGGAGAGCTGGAACCTGCCGGAATGGGTGCGTTCTTTCCAGCCGGGCCATATTTGGCATTCTCCTTGCTGGTGATGGTAATCTTTTTCCAGGTGGAGCGCACTGCCGCCAATGGTTCACCGTACATGAGCAACGACTGTCCGGCGCTCATGAGGTTGGGCTTTTCTGTAGCGGGGTCGATATATGAAGCACTGCCAAACGTGCTTGAATCTCGAACCTCCGCGCCCATGAGGTCGAACGTGAAATCGACTGAATTCTTCTCTCGATCAATTTCGATCTTCATGCTGTCTACGGACATCATGCGAGCAGATTTGGGCTTGAGTGTGTCCCAGACCCAAACGGTCATGGTCTTTATGGTGTCGTTGGCCGTGAATACGTGATCATAGGCCGCGGTACCGCCGAGTTGCGCAGGCGTATCCGTGCCAAAGGTGCCAAGCAAGAGTTCCCCCAGGCCATTGTCATCCACCAGGGCCATCATGGGAATGCTTACCTTGCTGGTTTCGCCACCTCGCCTAATCATGGCGGGATCTCTGTTGCCACTGATCTGGATTTCGTCATTCTTCTTTTCATTCTGCAATTTAAATTTTCCGCCAGCTATAATATATACAGTGGGAGCGGCGGCCAATACTCCAGCGGTCTCGAATGCTATGCCGAGGCGCGAGGATGTTATGGGCTGTGGGCCCGTGGTTGTCATTTTGTCACCTTCAACTATCTAAATATCGTAATCTGCATGTTCCTGTCATCTCTACCCGATCAGGAAAGGCCGGATCATTGACAGGCGTAAACGAGATTTTTCCTTTCGTCGATACTGAATATGTTATGCCGCCGATTGTTTTAGAAAGTGGTTTCTTCATCACTCTCATGATTTCGTGGACCAGGGCGGCAATTTTGGTATCATTTTCTGCAATCGATGTGATCGAGATCTCTATTAGCATGTCATAGTCCGAGATGCCATGATATGCTACACCTGGCAGGTCTTGAGAATTTAGATTCAGATTGCGGACACCCACGCAGGTTTTTTCAGTGTCGGACAAATAATCATCGGCCAAAGCTCGCCTAAAGCCACTGATGATTTGGCCGTTGCATTTAGCATTTACCAGGTCGTCGTCACTCAGGCATTGACAGACTAGGCTTATGTAATCTGAGAAATTCGCCATTTAGCACCACCGAAACATTCATTGCTAAGAAAACTAATTACTCATGAGATGAAAAAAATAAATATCGCCTTAGAGGACGAATCTCATAGAATTCTGTATGACTACAAATTGCGACATAAGCATTCCTCTCTTGATGTGGCTTTGAATGAATTGCTATTGGAATGGGAGAGGAAGAATCAGCTATTTAGGAAGATTTAGATTTCTTCCAAGTCCTCTGATCAGTGAAGCTATAATCCACCCGACACCGGCAATTCACCATTTGCGGGTACATCTCACCATTAGAGAACCTCTCGTCAATGCCCACCGTTTCGCCTGTCATGGCCAGATGATCTTTTCTCGGATTCGGACCCTGCGAATGCTGCCAGGTCTTTGTGACCGCTCCAACTTCGCGAGCTTCCAAATCGGCACCGCCATTGATTGCTCGGAACTTCTCCGTACGAAATATGGTAGAAACGCGACCGGGAGAACATGGATAATCTTGCGCGAATCTCTGGCGAAAGGTCCGCTCATTGAGGCCAAAATGCCGCTGGATTTGTTTTTCTAGCCTTTTAAGATCGGTCGCGGTGAGAGTTTTTACAAGCTTCAGACCTTCTTCTTTCAGATATTTTTGTGCCACTGGATTCCAATCAAATTCGGAGAATGGAATATTAAGCGACTTGGCGACCTCGCGCGCCCCTTGCTTTAGTTCTATCAGATTCTCCTCAGTAAGCACGATCTTCGCGACCTGCCAATTCTTCTCTAGGGAAGCGGCCTTGAGCTTGTTATAAAGGGGGGTGCCCCTGCCAAATCCGATCTTACCGGCGATCTCTTCCTTCTTGACTAGCGAGGTATCTAGGCTGAAATAGCCCGCTCGATGAAGCAATCCTACCACATCAGGACTCCATTCTTGGAGCAACTTGAGGACTGCTTTCTCTTCCGGAGTCACATTCCCGCCATCATACTAAATTCGTCAATAGTTAACCAATATGCACTAAGCAGATTAAAGTAATGATATCTATGATGACCGGTTTTTGCATGACATGAATGACACAACGGTATCAAAGACCATCTTTTTCCACAGCCCTGTCCTTTGTTATAATCGACATGGTGTATGCGAAGTCGCTCTTCATTTTCTTTCGCGCCACATATATAACAGTGTCTATTAAATGCATTCCTAATCTCTTCTTTTAATTTCTTATTAAACTTGGGGCAATAGTCATCAAATGACACCCCGCCTTTCCATGCAGCATTCTTTTCTAATCTACGTGATAATGACATTTTTTGTTTTGTTTCTTCTGAATGCTTATACCCAAGCGCAGATTTATTGCCTTTATGTGCTAATGACTGTTTAGCCCTAGTTTCTTCAGATTGGATTATACCAGTAACAGCCAACGCGATTTTTTCTCTAGTACTTTCTGAAACTGGGTGACCAATGAGCGCCAATGAACGTTTTCGTTTGGATTCTTCTGTTTGTGACTTTCCGCGTCTGGCGTCGGACATTTTTTTACGAGTTTCATCTGATGCGGTCCTGCCCGTATTGGCCTGAATTATTTTCCGCCTCGTTTCATCTGACCAGTGCGTTCCATATCGAGGATTGCTCTCGCCCGCCATATTGGCATGATTATCGGATATTCTTTTCTTCGTTTCTTCCGAGCGCGTAATGCCAGTTAACGCATTCGCGATATTTCGCTTATGCTCTTCAGAAAATGCTTTCCCTTTATGCGAATTTGACATTTTCGCTTTGGTTTCTGCCGATAAACAAGTGCCTTTTTTAACCATTTAAATGCATCTCCTATCATGCTTTCCTAGTAGTTTCTTAAGCTGGCAGGCAGTCTAGGAAAACTGCTCTTCGGGAATGACCCTAGCCAGCAATATGCAATAGGAGATGCTTGCTTATATAAGTATCGTGTCGCTTGCAATCGATTAGAACCCAGACATAGACGCAAATTCGTCTATATTGCTTGAAGAAATGTTCTGAGTAACTGAACGACCTCCGAGACCTTCAGTTATAACGTTTTGATAAATATCAGTTAATTGAGGTTGGCATTTGTGCCAGCCTATACTTATAGGATGGTCTAACGCCTCTCTAATAAAGTAATATCTTTCTGCCCCGTTGCTTCCCACGACAAGCAACACCTTCGCATCACTTATCCTTTCTACATGATAATTGATGCTCTTCTGCCAATGTGAGGTGACTATATGAGGGGGGACCTCGGCTTGCATGGCCTGCTTCGCGACGATGCCCATTTGCTTCGCAGCGGTCATTTGGGCGGCCTTGACTTTCTCCATATGATGAGCCATGCCTGAGAGAACTTCGCTGAGATTAGTGCATGTGATTGGCATGGCTCATCACCTGGGGGCCAAACTTCTGCAAGATGGTGTGGATCTGGCGTTCTGGTAGAGACATGGGGAGGACCTGGCGAAAAGTATAAATAGTAATATAGCCACTATAGGTATTGGAGATGTACTACAATGCCAACCAATGAAGTAATCGATATGATAATGTCTGGAAAGAGATCTGAGAAAGTCGTTGCTGAGGAAGTCGATGATTATCCCGAAAAGCTTCAGAGGGCAGCAGTTAGCCGCGACGTGCCTGAATGGGTTCGCCGGGCAGCCAATAGGATAATCGAGATCGCCATGAGAAAGAATATCCCAGTTGATCGCGTGAGCTTTGAGGATGCCGGATTAGGCATCCATGACAATATCGTAGAGGCCGCTATTATCGGCTGTGAATCCGAGCGATTCTACAAGATCGTCTGCAACTTCGAAGAAGCGATCAAGAATATGGGGGGGTTTTAATGCCCGCCCCGTGCAAATACTGGAAGGATCAAGCCGATCAGTTTCATGGAGATTGCCAGCACCCGGAAGTGAATCCGGGCACTCCATGCATCTTAAATACCGAGGATCATTGCGTCCTCCGGGAGGAGTTCACGACCACGATTCAAGTTTCCTATCGCAATCGTGATAGGTTGCGGGGTGTGGCCTCGTCCATGAATCTGGCGGTTGAGAAGCTGCTGGACGATGCGGGATATTAGCGCATCGCCCCCAGATCATAGTATATTTTTTCGGATTCTGGCATGAGCGCATTCATTTTTCTTTGAGCTTCTGCAATCTTCGGTCTAAGCGCCGCCTCTTTTGCTGCCTGTTCTGGTGTTCGTCGGAAATCGCGATTGCCAGCTGTTATGGCTTCGTATTCTTGGAGCAGTCGTCCATGTTCGCTTTTGGCTGTTTCGTACGCATTTCCGCCCCCAGATCGCCCGGACCTACCACCACCACCTGAACCTTTACTCATCTTAACACCAATCCAACAAATTTGCTACTTTCGGCTGCTCAATGATCATCTTCTTCCCAAGCCGTCCATTGCTCACAGACTTGGGCATCTTAGGTTGCCTCTGCTTGGTTCCACCAATATTCCGCAAATATGCTTGCTGATGAGCCGGAGTCCACAGCCACCCACGGGCCTGGCATTTGGCCTGGGTGTCATGCTCTCCCCCGTAACACCAGAAAAGTATTTCATCTGTTCCAGCATGGTCACAGGCGATGGCGAATTGATCCTCAAGTTCCTTGAAAGAATAATCGCGAGTGTATATAAATGTCGAATATGCTCGCCAGCCTTTGGGAACTCCAAGGAGGGCGATATCATAGAGATTGTCATTGACTGCCAGATCCACCCATATCTCTATGCCATAGCTTTGAGCCCACCGGGAAATCCATCTTTTGGCATAAATGTAGCTTTTCGCGATAACCAAGGGCATATCGCCATTGGTGCTGAAGTTGGGTTCCGCGATGGCCCGACATCCCGAATTTATTATGGGGCTTGGATCATTCCAGAGGGAATTGAAGCGGTAATCATCGGTATAAAAATGATAGGTACTGCCTTCAACGCGGGCCTTTCTAGCGATTGCGCCCCATCGATTGACGGGCAGCTCCAGGCCGCGAGGTTGCAATGATGGGAGGAGATCTGGTATTCCTTCGGCGTTACTACTTGGGAATATCCAGTCACCGATATCCTTTTTACCGATAATTTGGGGGAAGAGTTCGCCGGGCATGAGAGGATCACCGTAAAGCAAGCGAAAGTTATTTATAGTATTATAGCTACTATAGGTATTGGATGTGTACTACAATGCCAACCGCTGAATTCTGCAAGAAACTCCTGAACGGAGAAGTGAAATCTCATGCGCCGAAGATCTCGGAAATGAGCGAGATGGAGAAGAAAGTCAACTTCGCCAGAACCAGGCGCGAAGAAACCGCAAACAGCTTCGGGGAGGAGTGATTTCAATGGTTACTGCCGAAATGAAGAAAAATCTGATGAGCAAAGAATGGCGAGATGCCCACATGAAGCCAAAGGAAAACTCAAATCCTGATTGGATTGAATCTGAGGAAGTTCGCGAGGAGGGCACTTAATGCCCGCCCCCTGTAAATATTGGAAAGATCAGGCAGATCAATTTCATGGAGATTGCAACCACCCGGAAGTGAATCCGGGTACTCCATGCATCCTGAATACAGAGGATCACTGTATACTCCGAGAGGAGTTCATGACAACGATCCAAGTATCTTACCGCAATCGGGATAGGCTGCGAGCCGTGGCTTCTTCTATGAATCTGGCAGTGGAAAAGCTGCTAGATTTATTTGATGCCAGCCAATGACTCCCAATGCGTCATTCCTTTTTTGAAGTCGTTGTAGCTATATCGTTTTCCATAGCTTCCTTGGACAGATACCCCATTCTCTTCTATCATTGCCGTTCCCATCGCGTGAGTTAGTTTTATTGTACCGCCGCGCAATTGTTCAACGGATACGGCCACACCTTTACGTCCATCGCCATACTCGGACCTAATAGCAGCGGTCATCTGCGAATCTCCCGGAAGAGGTTGCGATCCAGCCAACGGGCGATCTGATCCGGGCCCATATTTTGGATTTCCGCCGCCTCCGCCTCTTCCCGCTCTCCCGCCCCCTCCGCTTCCTTTCGACATATATCAACCTCATATCCTCATGGAGAAAGAGGCCATGCGATCCATCCGCACGCCGCTTAATCCATGATCTGACCTTCTTGCTTGGTAGTACCTTGTCACGATGTGACTATCAATATGATCACTGCTATCGATGATACAAATCCGATGCATAATCGTGCTTCGCATAACTGAATCGCATCTTTCCATAATATTCGAATGCCTTCCTGAGTCGCTTAACCTTTTTCTTGGGGAATTTATGCGAATCCTCGAAATATTCGCGCGATAATTGCTCAACAAATTCGTCGAATATCATGCTCTTTCTCCCT
>JGI24732J26686_1000091_pt1 | contig 60031 bp, 50 predicted proteins | sample EPASupsiteHSE623_FD_26686 | JGI IMG/M metagenome (IMG submission 26686)
GATATCGCAATCATAAAGCGTTGTCTGAGTCCGTCGTTTTTACACATCTCTTTGAATAAATGATTCATTTGATATACCTCGTCATGGGTTGGTTTTTTATACTATATCACAAGGTATTGTTAAGCAGACTTTCACAAGTGATTGAATGCCCATAAAGCGCTATTTTTCACTATTAGGTCCAATAAAAAAGATTGTTTTCCTAATTTATGAGCAAATTTCTCTAGTAAAATCACATGTACACGTCGTTTTTATAAAAACCAGATAAAAACTCATCCAGTTCGGATGAGTTAGTCGATAGTTGTTTGCATAAGTGCTTGATACATATTTTGATCATACACTTTTAATACGCTTAAACCTCGGATGGTATTGATTTTAACCACATCCTCCGTTTTTAATCTAAAGTGTGTTTTACCTGAGAATGTTTTCCCTCTTGGTAACAACCCATTCTTAAAGGATTGTTTGTATAGTTTTAAGGCTTGTTCCATCCTTGGGTCATATGGGTATTTGATGGATGCGAAATAGTCTAATGCACGATAAATATCGTATTGCCAATGGATGGGGAAATGAACATCTTGAATGTATTTGAATATCGGTGTTTGAGTGGTTTCTCTTAAGTAGAGTTTCTTCCTTAATAGATATTCAATACCTGATTGATTCAATGGTTTTATGGTTTGTAGCTTATTGGTGTAACCATAATATTCATAATCTCTAAAAGCTTCTAATACGGATAGCGTGGTATTAATTGAACTCTTCTTGGTATCATGCCTGGTACAAGCACAGTTCCAACCACCATCTTCTGCTTGATGGGTTTGTATCAAATAATCCATCATCGAATCAATGATATCTGTGTCTCTTCTCGCATACGTACACAGACTAACAAGCATCGCGACGACACAGATATCGTCTTCGATGAAGGCGTCTTTGTTCCACAGATGACTCAAGAGTGTATCGATACACTTTTGAAATATTGGGTTCTGATCATCGATGTTGAATTGTGTAAGGTCTCTTAATGTATAGAAGGTGGATATCCATTTAGGTGAATATATACCTTCACCAAACTTATGGGTTTTATGATTAAAGTGACTTAAATAAGACTCAATGATTTCGCTGTTTCTGACTTTGATTTCTTTATTCAATAGATGTTTAGACGCGAGGGATTGAATGGATGCGTCACTTTCCAAAAGATAATCGATGAGTTTCATAGTATCACCACCTGAGGTTATTATATACCGTATAGACTAAAAGGTCGTTACTCATTACTTAATACGCAGGTCATTTTATAGTGTCACCCTTCGATTCAGAATAACAATTTACTGTGATTTATATAGTTCTAGACACGTTCTTGTAATAAATAATGATTAGTAATCCAAGATATACAACACCTGACAATATTTTGGCAATAATTAAACCATTTATGTTTAAATGAGGTATTAAGATTGATGCAAAAATGATTAGAGTCATACCATTAGCAATTGATAGATTTCTTATTTTTTTGGCAAAACCTTTAATATATAAAAATCTATTTATAAAGTCTCCAAATCCAATTAAAAAATAATATATAAGTAAAACACCGGTATAATATACTGATTTCGAATAAGTAACGCCAACTAAGTATGGTATGAAAAAATTAACCCCCAGAAAAATAGCAATTGCCGAGATAAGAGTGAATGATAGTACAATTATTATCTTTTTTAATGGGATACTTTTAATAGAAACATATGAACTATAATAAATAGTAGTAAAGGAGGTAGGTATATATATCAAAGGTGCTGCTAAACTATTTCCCAAAGAATAAAATGCGAATTCCTCAAGACCAGATATGCTTGCAATTAATGTACTTAAAAGGTATGCTATAGACACAGAAAATAACGATCCATAATATAACTGTAACCCATGTTTTCTATTTGTCGAAATAATTTCAGCAATTGAATCTCGTGATGGCTTTCCTTTTCTTTCAAATGCAATAAAAATGAAGTAAAACAGGAGATTAGACAGTGAGTAAAAAATAATGAAATCACGAATTATAATCTGAATATTCAAAAAATAAAACACAGTACAATAAATAAAGAGTGATAAGTTGGAAAATACTCCCACAATCGAATATCTTATAAATCTTTTTTGAGATTGATATTTTTGAAGAAAATAGTTTTGAAACAAGATTATTATTGATAATGACAACCCCAAGAGTACGTAAGTAGGGATTATTAAACCGGAATAAAATAGTATTAGTGTTGCTATACTAATGGTAACAAAAGCAATAATATGAATAGATACTAATATTACAACTGTAGAAGTGTGCAATATTGAATTGAAATCATCACCTTTTTGTTCCGCATATAACTTACCGATTGTATAATAAATCCCGAAGTTGATTAGACTTCCGAATAATTGAAGTGCAGTGATAAATGCCTTATAATAACCAAAGTCCGAAACAGAAAGAATTTGAGTAGCTATGATGTTTATCAAAAAACCAAACAACACATTGATTATGTTTGATAAAACTACAATCATTATGTTTTTATTTTTATACAGAAAACTTATCATTTTTTCTTACTCTCTTACTTGTAAATAAATATGCAACTACAACGGTGATAGTTCCAAAAAAGGAAGGTCTCGACTGCAAAATTTGAAAATTAGCCGGTAAATATACTACCTGAATGAATAAAATACATGACATTGTCAAACTAAAAATATCCTTGTAGGATAGGAATCTTTTAATACTATGTGTAAGTGCAAATCCAAACATCATAATAATTACCGGTGTTAAAATAAATCCAAATGATGCTGCAACCCATACGAAAGCTGTGGACCAGTATATCCCGTTAGGCCACCCATACTCTGCATCAATTCTATAAACATAAGTATTCTGCTCAACTGAAATACCGAGATATGAATCGAAGTATTCCATTAATGCTCTAGAAATTCCAATTCCTAAAGTATTTTCATGGCCGATTTCTAATGAGTAAGCAAGACCAGCATATCCATGAGATATATAGAAACCAAATCGATCAATGACACTAGATATTGTTCTGTTATTGAGTGTAATGATATCAACGATCGTAAAGTTTCTATTTGTCGAGTTAATGAACTCAATCTGATTACTATCTTGATCATATCCATATGATCTATCACGGATTATTTGAATAGCCCCAAAAATAACAACAAATAAAATTAGAACTGCTGCTATCTTATAAATTCGATTGCTAATCTTCCTTGATTTAATCAATGAAATAATGAGAAATATAATAACGATGTCTCCTATATTTTTAGAGATTCCCATATTTAATGAGGCCATGATGTCAATAAGTAATGTTGCTATAAACAAAATCTTAATTTTCCCTTGTAATTGCTTATATCGATAAAATCCAATCGGATATGCAAAAAGTGTAATTCCCCATGTTAATGTTCGCAATTGCATAAGCAAACTGATTTCATCGGTTGATCCCTCAAGCCTATCAATGTAATTGCTACCTATATTCGTAATAATAGTTATTATATCAAATTTTCCTAAAATGACTAAAACCCATGAAATTTGATATATAATAATCGTTATCATTGATATGATAAAAATAGTGTTAACAAGATTTTCGTGTGATTTTTTGACATTACTATATGTTTTCTTTTTGGTAGTTCCCAAATAAAATCCAATATTTAAGAAAATCATGAGAATGATATAGTATAGGATTAGCTTTTCATTTGAGGGTATGTCCCATTTATATCTACCAAAGAAGAAATATAGTATCGAAAAAAATAAGTATGCATCGCTAATTATGACTATTCTTTTTATTATTTTATTCATAGTTTAACATCCTCTTACAAATACTTGTAGCACCAAAATACGACAAAGCTGTCTTTCTCCCTGATAAACCCATTTGATTAAAAGATGAATAGTTTGAAACAATTCGATTGAGAGCGTCAACGAAATCAGCAATTTTATTTTCTGCTACTAAAATCATGTCTCGTTCATTTACTAAGTATGATGAAAGTTCGCCAATATTAAAAGAAACTGTTGGAATTCCTGATACTAAATATTCACCTAATTTTATAGGAAAACCTGCGTTTGAACTTTCATCTTTTGTTCTAGGTAAAACCGCAATCCCCGACGAACATAAAATTTTGTGAACATTAACATTGTTGACATATCCATGAAATGTAATTGAGTCGGCTAAAAATTGTTGACTAATCACTTTCATAATCTTGTTTTTTTCTGTAATAGAGTTAAACTCACCGTATATGTCTAATTTCCATGTAGGATTATTCAATTTAAATTTTGAGTAAATAGTTATTAAATTTATTAAGTCATCATTATAGGATAAACTGCCAATATAAACAAGATTTTTATTTCTTTCATTATACGTACCGCTTATTTCTTTTTCTTCTATAATTATAGGTATAACATCAATGTTTCCTTTGTATTGAAATGTAAGAAGTTGCTGCTTTAAATAATGTGATATTGTTATCATCTTAGTGAACTGCTTGAAAATGCGATTCTCATGTCTAACTAGATTTTTTATTTTTTTCTTAGATATATCGGATAAGCTTGATTCAGTTTTTATGCCAATTACCTTTACACGAAATACTTGACCTAAAATGTTTGTTACTTTTGAGCTTAAGAACGATTCCGGGGAGTAAAAAAATATAGTGTCAATATTGCTTTTGTTTCTAAACATGTAAAAAATTAAACCTAGTAATCCAATAAAATGTAGCAGTATTCTAATTACTCTTAATCTTGAAGTAACAGTGCGTAGACATAAATACTTAAAAGTTACTTCTTCTGATATTCCACTTATATCCTTATTAATCTTTTGATTATGAGAAATTTCAGATGGTTTTAGTATTAATATATCAACGTTGAATCCAAGTGTTATAAACCCTTTTGCATATTTTTTAAGAATACTAGTTGCACCGTATCCATTCGGATAACCTGCTCTTTGAGTTATAATTACGATTTTTTTCATAATCTATCCTATTATTCTTTCGTATTCTGTCGAGATAACAGATCCTTCAAACATCCTACTTCTTTGTATTGATTTCTGAGCATAATAACTTCTTAATGTATTATTCTCTAGTAGCATATGCATAGCTTCCGCGAGTTTTTTTTCATCACTACTGAAGAATGTTGGAGACCAATTTTCATCAGGATTTAAAGGGGATACCAATATACCATATTCGCAATTCTCGATTCCGTTAGTTGCATTGTATATATTATTGGGTTCTAATATTTCTCTTGGACCAGTCTTGCAGTCTGAGGATATAACAGGTAGGCCACAAACCATCGCTTCTAAAAGAGAATTTGGAAAACCTTCAAAAATTGATGATGAAACATAAATTGTAGATCTTTTCAGATACTTAAACGGATTCTCTTGTTCCCCAAGAAATGTGACTAAGTTTGACAACCCTAATTCATTTGCAAGTTTCTTTGCTTTTCCTCCATCATACTCCTTGCCAATTATAATTAAATGGCTATTTTTATGCCTTTCGGTCAATATACTGAAAGCTTTTATCAAATGCCAATATCCTTTTTGTTTCATCACTCTTCCAACTGAAATTATGATATCTTTTTGAAAAATTTGGTTATTTTCTATATTTTCATTCGATAATTCAATAATTTCATTAATATCATATGGATTATACACAACTTTAATCCGATCTCTATGTATACCATACTTCATTTCATACACATCAGCTATTACCTTAGATACACATATTACAGTGTTTGATTTATTGTACAACGTTTTTATGAGTATTTTTGATATAAATCTGTTAAATTTGCCGCTAATTTCTTGTGGTGTATAGTTTCTTACAGAAATGTGTGTACTGCATTTTTTATTTTTGGACAATATATTGATAAAATTAGGTGTATCTAAAAAACTAACAGCAGCATCAAGTTTAAACAATTGCTTAACCCTCTTTAATGCACAAATCCTGCGTATGAAGATTGGTATTAGTGATTTCTTTTTGTGATAATCAGATAAGTAAATAACTTGTCCATATACATCGTAAGAAAGACCTGTTTTGTCATATAATATTACAAATATTCTATATTTATTACTTAATAATTTAGACAATCTAGAAACAACTCTTTCTGCACCGCCTTTATTTAATTGTGAGATTATTAAACCTACTACTTTCATACTATTTCCTCATTATTCTAATATGTTCAATTAGCATTTCCTCGTCAAATCGCATCTTAATTAATTTTGCTGGATTGCCAGCGTAAATTGAATAGGGTTGAGTCGATTTGGTAACTATTGAACCCGCACCGATAATTGAGCCTTTTGAAATAGTCACTCCTTTTAAAATAACAACATCGGCACCAATCCAAACATCATCTTCAATAATCACATCAGCATCATCACTACTTTTTTTATCACTAATTGTGATTTCTCTCATGGTTTTTCCTACTTTATCATAAGTGTGGTTTCCTGTAATTATTTTAACAAAAGGGGCAAGCATGACATCATTTCCTATAATTATTTTCGCATTAGTTGACATAAGTAATGCATGGTCCCCCAATGATACATTGTCACCTAATTGAACGTTTTTATAGTCAATTATGCAATGCTTGCCTATGTGAATATTATGCCCGCATTTTTCAAATAACTTGCACTTAAAAAGATTAATTATTTTCCTCATAATTCGCTTAATATTTTTTATAAAAATATATATGGTTTTCATATTATCTCCTATAAACACTCAAAAAAATAAGTACAATTTGTTCGATATCGTATCTTTTAACTTTCATGCGTGCATTCATTCCAATTTCTTGTCTTTTTTCTAAGGATAAGACTGTATTTATATAATGAGAATATCTTTCAACATTGTTATCTTCTACAATAATTCCACAATTTTCATCTAAAATTTCGGGGATTGCTCCTGCATTACTGGATATTATTGGAAGCGAAAATGCCATGGCTTCTAAAATCACCATTGGAAAACCTTCGTGTAAAGAGGGAAATAAAAATAAATCTGTTTTTTGCATCTCGTTTTTGATGACATTCCATGAGCTGTCACCTAATAGTACAACATTGTCTGGTTTTTTTGTCATATATGAATTATCTTCGATAAATCCAGCAAGTGTAAATGTAATATCAGGTAGATTCTTCGAAAGTTCGTATATTGTGTCGATCCCTTTGTCTCTACAAATTCTTCCGACAAACAAAATATTAGATATCTTGCTTTTATATTCATGACTTGAATATTCTTTTGAATAAAAATTTGGAATTAAATCTAAGTGAGTAATCCCGATACTTTTCATATATTCGTGACTGCTCTTGTTAATACAAATTGATGTTTTGACTCTTCTAGATATAAACTTAAGTAAGATTTTTCTGATTATTGATTTCTTTAAAAATCCCAAATCACAGTGAAACTGAATTACAGTTTGTGTTTTTTTAAGATTAAAGCATATTAAATAATCCCTTACTAAACCCATCGTGCTTCCTGATGAATTGATATGAGCAATATACTCTCCTAATTTTACACATTTTCTTAACTCTCGCTGTATCTTGAGGTATCTACGAAATTCTTCACCGATATATCTAGTGTTTGGGTCATTTTTCCTTTTTGAATGTAATGCTGTATTAATCACTTCACATTGGTGGTTTTGATTAATTAAAGCTTTTTGATACATTTCAGTCCAACTGGCGATCCCCCCGTTTGGCGGCGGGAGTGGCGATATTAACAAGACTCTCATTTCTTGTTCCAAACCTTCCTATTCACATAATCCGTATAAGCGATTATTGATCTTACAACTTTTTCTGATACATTAGGCATCATATAATCATCTACATATCTAATGGTGTTGTTATCTTGATGTTCTACAAAGCTAAGTGCTTGAAGAATTCTTTCCTTTTTCAATCCAACCATCATAACTGCTGCTTCTTCCATTGCTTCTGGTCGTTCATGAGCCTCTCTTATATTCAGTGCTTTGAACTTCAATATAGAAGACTCTTCACTGATAGTTCCTGAATCACTTAATACACATTTGGATTCAATTTGAAGTTTGTTATAATCGATAAATCCAAGTGGTTTTAAAGTTTGAATTAGTGAATTAAACTTAATACCTTTCGCTTCTATCATCTTTCTAGTTCTAGGATGAGTAGAAACAATGATTGGAAGTTGATAAATTTCAGCGATGATATTTAAAGTATCCACCAAATCAAAGAAGTTTTCCGAATTGATGTTTTCTTCTCTGTGCGCCGATACTAAGAAATATTTACCTGATTCTAGTACTAATCTTGATAATACATCGGAATTATCAATTTCAGTTTTCTTACTCATTAATACTTCATACATTGGACTACCTGTCTTTATGATTCTATCCGCTGGGAATCCTTCTTTTAATAGGTATTCTCTTGCTATAGAACTGTAAGGTAGATTGATGTCCGAGATGTGGTCTACGATTTTTCTGTTGGTTTCTTCTGGTACTCTTTGGTCAAAACATCTATTCCCAGCTTCCATATGGAAAATTGGAATATGACGACGTTTAGCAGCGATTGCCGTTAAACAGCTATTGGTATCGCCTAACACCAAAAATGCATCTGGTTTTACTTCTTCTAGAATTGGATCAATCTTGATTAGGATATTACCAATCGTTTCTATAGCTGTCCCAGTTGCTGCATTAAGGAAGTAATCTGGTTTTTTAAGATTAAAATCCTTGAAGAATACTTCATTTAGCTCATAATCATAGTTTTGACCTGTGTGGACCAAAACATGATCAATCGCTTCTGATGAATTCAGTTTATGAATAACAGCAGATAATCGAATGATTTCTGGTCTTGTACCTACAACAGTCATTACTTTTAGTTTTTTCATTTGATTAAACCTCCACAAAAATCGTATCCGGTCTTTCAGGATCGAACTTTTCATTCGCCCACATCACAGTGACCATGTCTGTATTACCTAAGTTTTCAATATTATGTGTATAGCCTGGTGGAATATCTACAACTTGTAACTTATCTCCACTAACATAATACTCTAATACTTCTGTTTCATCTATTTTTCTAAAGCGAATCACACCGGTACCGCTCACAACCAAGAATTTTTCATTCTTGGTGTGATGCCAGTGATTGCCTTTAACAATACCAGGTTTGGAAATATTGATAGATACCTGTCCTCTATCGGGTGTCTTTAAAAACTCTGTAAATGAACCTCGATGATCGATGTTCATTTTTAGATCATAACTGAATTTGTCTTTTGGTAAGTAGCTTAAATAATTGGCATATAATTTCTTCGTAAATGGGTCAGCAGTATTTGGAATAGAACGGTCATTTCTGCTTTCCTTAAATGAATATAGTAGATCAACAATTTCACCGAGTTTTACCGTATGTACGGGTTCTACATAACAAAAGGTATCCTTCTTGTTTTCATTGCCTTTTAAAGCCTGAATCAATTCCTTAACCAAATCATCGATGTAGATTAAGTTCATAACCACATTTCTGTCATTTACAGTGATTGGTAAGTCATTGGCGATGTTATATGAGAATGTCGCTACAGCGCTATTGTAGTTTGGTCTGCACCATTTTCCAAACACATTTGGAAAACGATATATGAGCACTTTTGCGCCTGTTTCATTACAATATCCAAATAAGAGATCTTCACCAGCTTTCTTACTAATACCATAAGGATTATCAAGTACTGCTTGGATTGAAGATGCGAGCATAATTGGAGCTTTGTTGTTGTATTTCTTGAGATTATCTAAAAGCACAGACGTGAAACCAAAGTTACCTTCTAGAAATTCTTTTTGTTCTTTAGGTCGATTCACACCAGCTAGATGAAATACAAACTCACAGTCTTTAGAATACTGATCTAAATCATCTAATGTAGAATCCATATCGTATTCATAAATGTTTGTGTATTTTTGGTTTTTAAGTTGAGTGATTAAGTTTTTTCCAATAAAGCCTTTAGCTCCAGTAACCAGTATCTTCATATGTATACCCTACTTAAACAAGTCTAATTTCAGTAATAGTTTCTTCATACCTTCAACATCAAGTCTTGCAGTGTTGTGAGAATGATAGGATTCAGCTAATACAATTTCTTTACTACCTTTTTCAATGAATTTATCATAGTTGAGGTTTCTATTATCTGCTGGAATCTTAAAGAAACCACCAAGGTCAACTGCCTTGGTCATTTCTTCTTGTGTAACCAAAACTTCATATAATTTTTCACCATGTCTAGTTCCAATATAGACTGGTGGAATATTGCATTTTTTTAAGTCCAATACTGCCTTAGCTAGCACATCGATGGTTGCTGCAGGGGCTTTTTGAACAAATAAGTCACCTTGTTCTCCATGTTCAAATGCATAAAGAACCAAATCGACAGCATCTTCTAATGTCATCATGAAACGAGTCATATCTGGATTTGTGATGGTGATTGGTTTTGCTGCTTGGATTTGATCTAAAAATAAAGGAATAACTGAACCGCGTGATGCCATAACGTTACCATAACGTGTTAAGCATAATACGGTGTCATTTGGTCTTAATTGTCGTGATCTCGCAATTACATTTTTTTCCATCATTGCCTTACTCATACCCATCGCGTTGATTGGGTATGCAGCTTTGTCTGTAGATAAGAAGATAGCCTTCTTAACGCCATTTTTGACACAAGCTGATATGACATTATCCGAACCCAATACATTGGTTTTTACTGCTTCTATTGGATAGAATTCGCATGAAGGAACTTGTTTTAAAGCAGCCGCATGAAATACATAATCGACGCCAATAAATGCACCTTCAATAGAATTATAATCACGAACATCCCCAATATAAAATTTGAGCTTGTCATGGTTGTATAGCTTTCTCATATCTTCTTGTTTCTTTTCGTCTCTTGATAGGATACGAATTTCCTTAATGTCGGAGTTCAAAAACCTTGAAACTACGGCATTACCGAACGATCCTGTTCCGCCAGTTACTAACAATATTTTTTCATTAAACATATAATCACTCCTCGTTTAATAATTTTTCTAATTTTGTAAAAAAAGCACGTTTATTGTAATTTTCATCGTAAAATTTTCTTCCGAGGTAACCAAAATTTGTAATATGTGGATTATCCTTGGCCTTTTTAATTAATTCACTTAAACCAATTGCATCTTCTGGATCACAAACATATCCAGCACCTGATTCGTTGATAACTAATCTTGCTTCTCCACCAATACTACCAATGATTGGTTTCCCTGCCGCTAAATAGGTTTGAACTTTTCCTGGCAATGTCATTGAAAGGAGCGAATCATTCTTCATTGTGATAATTAATGCATCCGATTTTGCATATACAGTTGGCATTTCTGATATATCTTTTCTACCATGTAAAACGACATTATCCAATTCCAAAGTTTGTTTAAGTGATTTTATATAATCAAATCTTGAACCGTTACCATAAATATTAATTATGATATCCTTTTGTTCTATTAGTTCCTTGGCAGCATATAAAATGGTTTCAACAGATTGCATCTCACCTATATTTCCAGCAAAAGTACAATAAAATTTGTTGTATTCCTTTACATGCTCAGGAATTTTGACGAATACATCTTCTGCATATTGTGGTAAATACTCGACTTCAATATTGAATTCTTTAAATTTATCAATGAAAGATTTTGACGTAACCAATACTTTATTGCATTTTTTGTAAATGTGTTTTGAAACTATTCCGAAAACCTTATAAATCAAGGAATTTGATTTTATTCCACCTGATTTAAGACTTTCTGGCCATAAATCAAGACAATATAAATATGATTTAACTTTGTGCCTTTTTGCATACTTCAAACCCGGTAATGCAGAAATTATAGGTGAGAGTTGATTAATAAACACTACATCAAAATCATTATCAATTCTCTTTAAAGTCCTGTTTGCGTATAAAGGAAAACTTATATAATTCAACAACAAGTGTAGATTACCTTTTTTCCTCGGATGTATCTTAGTTCTATATACACTCACCCCATTAATGTTTTCAGACATGTAATAGTTTTTGTACCCTTCATAAATCTTACCTTCAGGATAGTTAGGTTGTCCTGTCAGTACAGTTACTGAGTGACCTCTACTAACCAAGGTTTCACAAATGTCTGTTATTCGGAATGGTTCTGGATAATAATATTGTGAGACAACAAGGATTTTCATATTTACTACTTGCTTTCTTTGTTTTTCTTTTCGAGTGTGCCTGTGCCACCTTCAACCACACCTTCGGATTTGAAGATGCTCCAGATGGTCCCGAAGAATATTTTGATATCTAGCCATAAACTAATATGTTCTACATAATAGCCATCGAGTTTGGCTTTATCAGGGATGGGTAATTCATCTCTACCGTTGATCTGAGCATAACCAGTTAATCCAGGATATAGATTATGAACACCATACTTATCTCTTTCATCCATCAAATCATATTGATTCCATAAAGCTGGTCTAGGTCCAATGATGGACATATCACCTTTTAGGATATTAATGATTTGTGGCAGCTCATCTAGACTAGTCTTTCTTAAGAACTTACCAACCTTAGTGATCCACTGCTCAGGGTTTTCTAACATATGGGTTGGTGTATCTTTTGGTGTATCGATACGCATGGTTCTAAACTTTAAGATATAGAAATGTTTTTTATGTCTACCAATTCTTTTTTGTTTAAATAAAATTGGGCCTTTTGAATCAATCTTGATTAAAATCATTAATATTAAAAACAGTGGGGATAATACAATTAAACCAATGAAGGCTAATACTGTATCATAAAAACGTTTAAACTTTAAATAGAACATATTCTCCTATACCTTCTTGTAGTAACTAACATACCAATCAGTGAATCGTTGTAGCCCATCTTTAATCGATGTTTTAGGTTTAAAACCAACCAATTTTTCAAGTTTTTCAGTGGATGCGTATGTTTTATGAACATCCCCTGGTTTAATCGGCTCAAAACTCTTCTTGAATTCGATTTTTTTGTTTAATGAGTTTGACAAACAACCTTCAAGCGTTTGGATGAAATACATCAGTTTTTCAGGACTGTTGTTTCCAATATTCAAGACATTGTGTTTTGGTGATGTTACTGGTGGATTTTGTAACACTTTGACGATACCTTCAACGATATCATCTACATAAGTAAAGTCTCTATACATATCATTTTCAAAATCACCATTGTTGAAAATCTTGATGGTTTTATTATTGAAGTAATTATCTGTAAAACTGAAATAAGCCATATCTGGACGACCCATTGGACCATATACAGTAAAGAATCTTAAACCAGTTGCTGGTATATTGTATAAATGGCTATAAGTATGGGCCATTAACTCATTGGATTTTTTGGTTGCTGCGTAAAGTGATACTGGGTGGTCTACGAAATCTGTTTCTTCAAAAGGAACCTTTTGATTAGATCCATATACAGAACTACTGGATGCGTAAACGAGGTGTTTAACTGGATAATGTCTACATAGTTCAAGGATGTTGTAAAAACCAATGATATTGCTTTGAATGTACACATCTGGGTTTTCAATGGAGTATCTAACACCTGCTTGTGCAGCTAAATTAACCACATAATCAATCTTTTTAGATTTAAACAATTCTTCCATTTTGCTTTTATCCGATATGTCATAGGAATAAAATGAAAAACCATTTCTTCCTTCTAATAATGACAATCTTGTCTTCTTCAAATTGACATCATAATAATCGTTTAAATTATCTACACCGATGACAGTCTTACCTTCATTTAGTAATCTATTTGTTAAGAAATAACCAATGAACCCTGCTGCACCTGTAACTAAATAAGTTTCACTCATAAAATCCCTCTAATCTCGATTGAAGATGTCTCTTGTGTAGACTTTTTCTTTGACGACTTCTAATTCCTTATAAAATCGATTGGATACGATAACATCTGATTTCTTAATAAATTCTTCAAAATCACGAACCACTTTGGAACCAAAGAAATCAGATTCAGTAAGTACTGGTTCAAATACAATGACTTCAATGCCTTTAGCTTTAATTCTTTTCATAATGCCTTGGATGGATGATTGTCTAAAATTATCTGAGTTTGATTTCATAACAAGTCTATAAATACCTACAACTTTTGGTTTTCTCGCTAATACCATATCCGCGATATGATCTTTTCTGGTTCGATTCGCGTCAACAATCGCTGTCATGATGTTTTGTGGAACATCTTGATAATTAGCTAACAGTTGCTTCGTATCTTTTGGTAAACAGTACCCACCATAACCAAAGGATGGGTTATTATAATGAGATCCGATTCTTGGGTCTAAGCCAACACCTTCAATGATTTCCTTGGTATCCAATCCTCTAATCTCTGCGTAGGTATCTAGTTCATTAAAGAACGCGACTCGAAGCGCTAAATACGTATTAGAAAATAGTTTAATAGCTTCTGCTTCAGTAGAACCTGTATATAGAATAGGAACATCCTTTTTAATCGCGCCTTCTAATAATAGATGCGCGAAAGCTTCAGCTTCTTTAGAATGTTCTCCAACAACAATTCTAGAAGGATATAAGTTGTCATACAAAGCTTTTCCTTCTCTTAAGAATTCTGGAGAGAATATAATCTTTAATTCGGAATGTATTTTCTTTTGTTCTTCTGTGTAACCAACCGGGATGGTTGATTTAATGATGATAGTAGCCTTCGGTGCGTATTTTGAAACATCAGTAATGACTTTATCTACAGAGGATGTATCAAAATAGTTTTGGTTTGGATCATAATTGGTTGGTGTCGCGATAACAACAAAAGAAGTGTCTTTATACGCCAGATCTTTATCTAGGGTTGCGAGAAGGTTTAATGGTTTGGATTTGAGATAGTCTTCTAGTTCCTGATCAACTATTGGAGATTTTCTATTATTCACCATATCGACTTTCTCTTTAATAATGTCTAAAGCAACCACTTCATGGTGTTGACTTAATAGTACGGCGTTGGATAAACCAACATAGCCTGTTCCTACGATCGTAATCTTCATAAATTATTTTCTCCCTACTCAAAAAACTCGATGATATTTTCGATTGGATAATCGATCTTTAATAACTTGGCTTTGATTTCATCCTTACGATTGTATGTAGAAACCAAGATACCATCATGGTCAAAGTCTCGAATACTTTCTTTTGGGATGATAACGTAGTTACCAATCTTAGATCCGATTTTATTCAGATCATCATCAATGACCGCTAAGACATGTACTTCATTGGTCTTGCTGGTCATGATGGTATGTAATAACATCTCAGCGACTTCTCCAGCACCGTATAAAAGGATGTTGTTGAAGCCTTTGTCTTTGACTTGTGCTAAGAACTTCTCAAAGTTTTCTTTCGCTTGGAAGTATAAGTCTTTGGTTGAGTTTAAATACCCAATGTTCAAGACTTTCTTCTTTTCAGTCCCTTTTTTCGTGATTAAATACTCAACGGTTTTGGTTGAGTATTTCTTCTTTTTAATGAGGCCTTTTTTCTCAAATTCTTCCAAGTAGTCATTGATCATAGACACAGCAACCCCAATCCATTTACTCATTTCCCGCTGCGTAATTTTAGGGTTTTTTTCGATCAGATCTAGGACCATATATTCTTTATAAAGAATTGTCGGTTTAAAGAATGCGTTATCGTTCATCGAGTCACCATCCATTGTTCGATTATTGAATAATCCTATTCTACACCATAACCTTATCAAATAACAAGTGAAAAAGAAGACATCTGTTCATTTTTCGAACAAATGTCTTCTTAACCCTTTATTTTATGTAATTTTGGTCATAGAAATAGAACTTAATCCAACTGGAATTTTACTTACTGAAGAACTTTGATTTAGTATATCTGTCGTTTATTTGAAACTTCGATTTAAATCCGTCTTATTCGTAACATTTAAAACCCTGTAAGCACTTTATATTTAAACGTCAATGGATTACATAGTTTTATTAGTGTTTTGCAATGGTTTGTATAGGAGATATTTTTTCATAAATATGACATAAATATCTGAGGTTTTTCATATTTTTCCCAAAAAACACTTTCATTTTGAACACAAACAAATTTGTATTCTTGTTGTAATAGGAAGTATCTCTCATTTATATCTATAAGTCTTCCGTATAAAATATTATCAATATATAAAAGTGATTTTGCTTTTTGATCGAAAAATATTAGATTGTAGTTACTACTACTAAACAACGATGGATAAATTAACCCGTCACAATCATTCATATCCCGTTCATTCACATAGAAGTTTTTAATAGCATTCGTTACATAGTATAGTTTCTCATTACCTTTGTCATTTTTGGTTATCCAATCGTTGATAAACTTGTACTTTATGTTTGACAATTTACTGATAAAGTTTTGTTGATTTAAAAATTGCTGATTTAATATAACCATGTTTTTACACTTAATTTTCAAACCTTGTAATCTCTTGTAACTAATAAGAACAACATTGTCACCTATCTCAGCCCCAATTTCTCTTAAGGCGGTTAGGAATGAGGCATGTGTTACATATAAAACAGAGTTAGACTTTAGATTTAGTCTTCCGACGTTTAAAACCTTCTCTTTTGGTAGGTTCCAGTACTGAGTAACATCGCTCAGACATCTTTCCTCAGACATGAATCTTGCTCTACAAAATACTATGTTGTTAGTTTCTTGATTGTCATCATACAATGCAAAAGACCCATTCGGAATGACTGAATATCCAGGATAAATGAGAATTTTCGCAACCTCTTGTTCAATTCTTTGGAAATCATAAGACATATAATTTTTTTCGAATATTTTAATCGCATTTGCAAGTATTACTTGATGTTTAAATGTAATGTTTTTCAATTATTAAGCCTCCGAAAAGCGCTCTAAAATACACTAATGAGTGAAGATAAAATAATAGCCAATATTATTCCCATTGTTACTAATACATATGTCACATTTAAATGCTTAAACTTTGTACTAGCTATTTGTGAGGTTACAAATACTTGTTCAAGTATTTTATCTAGCAATTCATCCGTAGTAAGTGTTTTAAAACCTGCTTTAAACTCTTCAACTGTCATATTAACGATATCACCAAAGAATAGTAGAGATTTTTTTAAATCGTTATTAATTCTTGATTTAACAACCAAAAACAGGAAAATAATCGATAATAAACTAACTAATCCATACGCTATTGCCGTTAATGCTACCACCATCCTTATGTACAAATAATTTGTATCATCTATGATAAATGTAGTTATGTTGTTGAAAAAAAGAGTGCTTCCAAAAAGTACAGCAACTACGGCTAATAGAATCGATGCTTTATTATCTGCGTGGTTTATCCATGCAATATTGCGTTCGAGGGTTTTATAAGCATCTTCAACCCTATCTATAGTTTTAATTATTTCAGATCCCATACCCAAACAACCTTATCTTTATATGTTTTTTGTTTTGCTGAGTCCGGTTTTGTCATTTGATATACTTCATCATCCATAATGACTTGATTTGCTTCTGCAAGATTACAAATTTTTGACGCAAAGTTTGTCGCATTTCCTGGAAAAATTCCGAAACTTTGAAGTTTTAATGCTTTAGCTTTAACCCTAGTCATATAAATATGTCCATGAGATAAACCATAACCACAATCGAACCAAAGTTTTTCTTCCACTGCTTTCTTATATGTATTCTGAATTAAATCATAAATATCACAAAGAGCATTAACCGCATTAATACCTGAAGTATTTCCCTGTTTATTTGTAAATGCAGCCATAAAACCATCGCCTGCAAATTGTACTATTTTACCATGATTATCCATAACCGCTTTAGCAACAATCCTGGAAAACATATGGTATACTTTTGTCATCATTTTGACACCGATTTTTTCAGATAAATTTGATGATTTTCTAATATCAACAAATAAAACAGTCGCTTCAAGATTTAACACTTTCAAGCCTTTTGGTATTTGTGACTCAATTACTACTTCATCAACATTAATCAATTCAACAGCGTTCTGAATGATATTATCTATGTGCGTTTTTATAGTATTATTCATTTTAGGAGCTATCCTTATTTTTGTAATGTGCACTTCAATTGATAAGCTAACATTAAAATACTCTCAATTTGATTATCTGTATACTCATAAATTGGTGACTTAGTTTGATCTGCTAACTGGTTATATTTGGGTGTCATGTTTAATGTAATACTAGTTGATTCTCTAGATATAACATCAGTAATAGTTAACCTCACAGAAAAATCTTGAAAGCTAACTATATTTGTAATCCCATACACTTCAGATAATTTAATTAATTCCTTTCTCGGATCTGTAACCTCTAATAATAATCTTCTTATGATGTTAATTTTTTGATTCAATGGTAAAAAAATTTTATTGTTATTTTCCATGTTTTTTCCTCCATACCTCATATAAGTCGTATTTGTGTGCTTTAGCAGTTGATTCTAAATCATCAAAGAGTGTTGAGAAACCGAGATTACAAAAATAATCTAGTTCAGCTAGGATTTCATCAAATTGATTCTTGTCAATTTCGATATCAAAATAATTTAAATTTTCCCTAACCGCAAACGCACTTTTGAAATCTTTGTCACCTAAACCAAATATTGTAAAAAGACCCGCTTGGTTTTTGATTCTTGAAGTCGTGAAGTTGGGTTTTACAAAGTATCCTTTAAGCATATCTGATGGGACTATGTGATGATTTTCAAAGCCTGGACGTTCAATTCTTATTTGGTGCATGAATCTTCCGAAAGCATCAATGCTGTTTCCTTTTTCAAAATACTCTTTAATCCATTGATTGGTAACTTTAGCATTTTCTGATTGAGCATCTTCAAATAACTTTCGAAGTTCATTTTGCTCGGTTTGCGAAAATAACGGTAGAACAGATAAGAGTAATGCTCTGTCCGAATTGAAGTTAAGTACGTCTTTCTTATGATCAGCAATATAAATGTAAACGTGACCATTACCACTGTCTCTGTATGTCCCCTCAGCCTTTGTATCTCCTGCACATGCAAAGAACAATGCAACAAGAGAGTTGACAGTGAAATCCAACATTCGAGTGGGATATCTATAGTGTTGAAGTTTTGATATAACATCTATGTTTGATGAACTACTAAATTCTTCTGGGTGATGCCTAATAGCTCGTAAGTAATGATTTTTCTCAGAGTCAATTTGCTTATCTCTAAATACAGATGGTATCATTGGGGTTGAAAAAGTCCCAGGTTCACCTCTATAATAGATACGAACTTTTGTGTCAGTTTTGAATTGGTTTAATAACCTTTCAATCTCTTTTATATAGTCTATTAAGTTTGATATCATGATATCCTCATTTCATAATTTGAAGTTTAACTTTCTATCTTTTTATGAGGGGTATTTGTACCGTGTAGAAAAAGAGCGGAATGAAACTGCCTAATTATCTACATTTTTACACCCACTCTTCATGTTTTATTTTTTTATAAACATGTGTTTATCCTATGCGTACGTATGCATACTGATTTTTGACATATATATGTAAGAATGATCCGATAGAACTTGATCTTAATAGGTCTTCAAATAAATGTTTCGGTACATCATAATAAGCGTATAATGAGCTGTTTAAATATTTTATGTATAAAGTAGACTGTGCCTCATCATAACCAACAGCCTCAACATTTGATGATGAAACATGAATCATTTTGCATTCGTTATTCATTGACTTTTACCTCGAATTTCTTAAAAATTTTAGCATTTCGGTATATTTCGATAAATCAGGTTTTTCTTTTCTCCATTTTGTTGACGTGATTGGATCACTAGAAAACCCTTCGTTTCTTAAATAATATTTCACTCTACAAGGGATTTTTACCGATTCTCCGAAAATTATAGCCTCTCCAGTTCTTAGTGTAGATAATATTTTAGTAATCGTTTCCATATCAGTGTCAATTGCTCCATTAATGAATGATTTATCCTTGGGATTGTTTAGTCGTAAGCACATCATTGTTCCCATTTGACTAATTATTGTATCACCAATCTCGCTAGGCCGTTGAGTGACTAACATTAAACCTGCACCATATTTTCTGCCTTCTTTAGAAATTCTTTCTATAATATTCTTTGCAACATTATATTTGTTGTTCTTTTCTCCTAAATATGAATGCGCTTCTTCTAATACTATTAACATGGGATACTCTTTGCCATTTACAGGACTTTTAAGGAGAGTCAAAGAATTATAAACAATATTTAGAATTGTTCCTACAATAATATGATGTGAGTATGCAGGTATGTTTGATAAATCAATTATTGTAATTTTCTTTTCATGACCAAACCAGCTATAAAGAAGGTTATCTATATCTAATTTCACTATTCCATCCTCATCAGGTTTGTATTCTCCAGGATGAAACATGAAATCGTATCTTGGATCTAATAATTTTGCACGTATGCTGTCTAAAAAAGGTTGGATTCCCTTTCTGGAATTATTATCAATAAATGGAGCTGATGAACCTAATCCAGAAGATTTGAACTTAGCTGATATTAATTTTGTCCAATCACCCTCATTAATTAATGCTTCATCATCCGTACCTCTAATATTAATTGTACGTCTCTCATTCCTATCAAGTTGATACCATAATTTTTGCAAATTAAAAGGATATGGTGTGTCAATTGTAAATTGTGATGGGTCACATCCGGTTTTCCTTGCACTATCGCTCTTTTTTTCAAGAACAATTTCAGCAAGCATCGAAAGTTGGTTCTCGTTCAGATTATTGTAGAACATTTCTAAAAGCGAATAGTAATCAATGGCCCAATATGGAACATATAAATCTTCAATGTTCGTTTTTTTAGAATCATCACTTGTTTTGATTTTAAACACTTTACAATCATCTTCAACAACTTTCGAGTATTCACCATGTGGATCAATAACGAGTATTCTAGATGATTTCAATTCTACTTTTGAAGAAATTTCTTTCAATACGACAGTTACGGCATTTGATTTCCCGCTACCAGTTGCCCCAATTACAATTGAATGCCTAGATATTAGTTTATTCATATCAATCATTATTTCAATAGAATCATTGCTACTTAAATTCCCTACTTTAATTGGATATACATATTTATCAAGTAAGTGAATCACTTCTAATTCTTCATTAGTAAGTAGGTAGACTTCGTCCTTTGTTAATGGAAATTGTGTAATTCCTTTTTCAAAATGTTTGCCAGTTATTTCACCTAATAACAATACTTCTGCATGCCTAAAATTTGAGTATTCTATATCAAACTCGTCAATTACTCTTTCATTAAGATAAATTGAAGTTATTGTCCCTATAAGGCTAACGTATCCCATTGGAATTTTTACAAGACTGCCTATTTGTCCTACTTTAACAATAGAATCTCCATGCACGACAATATCGGATGAAAAATCGTTATCGAGTATAACATCAATTTTGTTACCTTTAACAGATAATACAAATCCTATATTTTGATTAGTCATGGTTCTTTTCCAGTCTAAGAGATTCTAAATAGCGAAATAATTCTAACGAATCAACAATTTTTAATGTTGCATTCAAATCCTTATCTGGTTTGACTTGAGGAGTTGACGGATCTATCTCTATATAGTCTGCTTCAAATATATTTTCCGTATAGTCCATGTTTTCTTTACTAACATTCTCATATTCATATTTTCCGAATCGACCATCAATATAAGCATATTTTTGACCAAGAATCCACAATCTTGTGTTCTCTGTACATATTTTATTGAAAGTTAGATCTTCTTCAAGTAGTGTTTTGCCGTTCGATTGTTTATCATATAGTAATCCGATCACAAGTGAATTTGAGTTAGTTTTAAGTGCATCTAGTATGATCTCATTTATGTGTTGATCCTTAAAGGAATATCCTGAAGTAATCAAAACACAATCATCTGATTTGATGAAATAAGATAATCTATCGAGAAGAGATGTATATGGTTCTTTTCTAGAGTCTTTATACTTAAGAATTGAAGGGAGTATCATCAAGTGGTTATCGCTCAGTGATCGAACAATACCATTTTCAGATTCCATCCACCCTAAAGAACCGTGGACTTTCCATAATTTAACTGTTCCATCCTTACTAGTATTATTAAAATAAGTAGAATCAAAAAAAGGTTGAAATGAACCAAAGAACCCATCAAAATATCTAACTTTCTGATTTTCCATAGCCATTTCAAACAAAAAGTCATAATTTGATGTGAAAATTTCAACACCATAATCTCTTTTTGTATTTTTTAGCCATTTTGCAAACATTACATGGGGAAGCAAATTTTCTTTATGGTGATTTGAAATTCCGGTGTGTTTTAAAAGGATCTTTTTTAAATTTTCAACAATATATTTTTTAAATTCAACTAGTTTTTCCTTATTGAGTGAATCAATAACACCTTTACCAATAACCTCAATCCTCATATTAATGTTTGTCAAAAGTGATTCAATATTAAATAAATTATCTTCGCACTCTTTAATTGATTTGATTGTTTCTTCATATTCTAATGGTATTGATTCTACAATATTATTTGTCATTTCTTTAATTCCAGGAATATTATACTCTTTCAAATCTTCACCTAGATTCATTGAACTCCCAGCTCCAAAAAAAAAGCCTATTTTTTTCTTATTTGACGATACAATTGAATTAAGATTGGATGAAATTTTTATAACACTGTGTGACATCTATGACCTTACCTCCTTCACTAAAAGCGATTATTATCAAGTAAAAAATAGTTCCCGACCAAATCATAATTTTTCTTCCTCATGTTTTTTCTGAGTATATAAAGAATTCACTTCTTATGTGTATTCTCATTTACTATCTAAAAAATTATTAACGTTAAGTAAGATTGCAATCAAGCCTTTTAAAAATCTTAATCAGTTCCTCAATAAATCCATTACAATCAGTATCAGGTTCATTAAAAATGTATTTACTTAATAGTTCGCACTTCTCTTGTTTTGTCTTAAGATTATTTAAGGCAATTAATACTTCGTAGTATTCTTCTTGTTTCATATTTTCACCTCCTTAATGATTTTGAATATTTATCATATCATTTAATAAAACGTATTTATCTCTTTAATTGTCCACTTTTTTAACAAAAAAAGCAATATTTTTTGAAAATATCGCTTTTTCTTTGTTTTTATCTATTCTTTTTCACTTGCTTTAGGCTTAATTAAGTATTTATAGTAATCTTCTTTATTGATTTGTTGATTTCTCGCAATCGCTAATGAGCCTTTTGGAATGTCTTTTGTAACAGTTGAACCAGCTGCGATGAATACGTTATCGCTGATTGATATTGGTGCGACCATATTGACGTTACATCCAATAAAGACGTCATTGCCAATGATGGTTTTATGTTTTTTAACACCATCATAGTTGACTGTGATGGATCCACAACCAAAGTTCACACGTTCTCCAACTTGTGCGTCACCAATATAGGCTAAGTGCGCTGCTTTGGTATCATCACCTGTGGTTGAGTTCTTCACTTCAACGAAGTTACCAATACGGTTGTGATCGCCGATATTCGCGTGACCTCTTAGGTGAGCGAACGGACCTACAGTTGTCTTTTTACCAACTTTACTATCAATGACTAGGCTGTGTCTAATTTCTGCACCTTCATCGATGTAGGAATCTTTTACTTCAGTGTTTGGTCCGATGATAGCGCCTTTTTTAATGACTGAATTACCTGTGATGGATGTGTTTGGATAAATCCATACACCTCCTTCTATGACAACGTTATGACCAATGGTGATGGTTTCTGGGTTTACCATGGAAACACCGGATAACATATGGCCTTTGTTGATAGAATCTCTTAAATACTTTTCAGCGATCGATATCGCGTATAAGTCATTGATCCCCATAGTAACCATGGAATTTCTAACAACGAATGTATTGACCTTATAGCTTTGATGCATCAAGCTAACAATATCGGTTAAATAGTATTCACCTTTACGGTCATTCTTTTTGATTTGTTTTAAGGTTTCAAACAACGCTTTGTTATCCACGATGTAAACAGAGGAGTTGACTTCCTTGATTTGTTTTTCGGATTCGGTGCAATCATTTTCTTCAACAATCCCTTTGACTGTACCGTATTCATCTCTAACGATGCGACCATAGCCTTTTGGGTAATCCACAACCATGGTAACGACAGTCAGGTCGTTACCCATTTCTTCATGGGCTCTCATGAGTTTATCCATGAGTGGGTATTCCATGAGTGGCATATCCCCAGGGAGAATAAAGGTCGTACCTTCTTTACCTTCAAGTAGTGGTGCTGCAGATAGTGCTGCATGTCCAGTACCGAGTTGTTGTTCTTGAACGGCGTATTTTGCACGGTCTTTCAGNAAGTCCATGATGACTTCTTTTTTATGNCCNACAATCGCGACAATTTCNTCGATGTCTGTTTTTTCGATATTTTCGACAATGTATTCAATCATCGGTTTACCTAAAATTGGGAAAGCACATTTAGGTAACTCGGTTCTCATACGGGTACCTTTACCCGCGGCTAAGATTAAAGCGTACTTTTTCATCACACACTACCTTCTTTCTTAATTAAGTCTACGATACGGTTGATTTCTCTATCTAAGACCACTTCATCCTGGTAACTCATCGTTACACGGATGAGTGGTTCTGTACCACTCGGTCTAACCAATAATAGGTAGTCATCCTTGAGTACTTTTTTAACATCTTCTAATAATGCGATGACAGAATCTCGCTTTAAGACGCCTTTATCTACATTCTTAATATTTATCATTTTGAGTGGGTATAAATGGATATCTCCTAAAAGGTCTTCTAATGATTTACCACTTTCTTGAATGATTTTTAAGAGGTATAAAGCGGATAATAAACCATCCCCACTGTGCATGATATGATTCAAAATAATATGACCTGAAGCTTCACCGCCTAGACCATAACCGTGATCATTCATTTCTTTAAAAACATATTTATCACCGACATCCGTTAAGGAGTAGGAGATACCATTGTCTTTAAGTTTCTTCAACATCCCTGGGTTACTCATCTTGGTGAGTACCACATGATTTTTAGGCAGTTCACCTTTGGATTTTAGGTAGGTTGCGAAAAGGTAAATCATTTGGTCGCCATCGACTACTTCACCTTTTTTATTCACCACCAAGCATCTGTCAGCGTCCCCATCAAAAGCAAATCCAATGTCTGCTTTTCTGGATTGAACCACGTCAGAAATCATTTCCATGTGCGTAGAGCCACAACCCACATTGATGTTTAATCCGTCGGGTTGGTTATTGATTTGAAAGGCATTTTTGTGATAATGATCAAATAGTTTCTTAGCAATTTGATAGTTCGCGCCGTGCGCACTGTCGTATACAATCGATAAGTTACTTGGTTTCAATCCGAGTTTGTCATAAAACTCAATATATAATTTTTCTACCGCTTCTGTAATGTTTAAGTTACCCCATTTTTCTAGTACGTCAAATGGGCCCTTATCAATGATGTTTTCAAGTTTTAATTCAAGTTCATCGACGGTTTTAAATCCCTTATCGAAGATTTTAATCCCGTTATCATAATAAGGGTTGTGCGAAGCAGTGATCATCACACCAATGATTTGATGGATTTCACTATAATACGCAATCATTGGGGTAGATACGACGCCGGCGAATAACACATCGACGCCTTGACTCATCGCGCCGGAGGCGAGTGAGTAAGCGAGCATATTATTCGACTGTCTGGTATCTGTACCAATGACGATTTGTTTTGGGTGAATTACTCTCCCAATGGCTAAGCCCACTTTAAAAGCGAGTTCAGCGGTGAGTTTTTCAAAAGCAACCCCACGGATGCCATCCGTACCGAAATATTTTCCCATAAATTTCTCCTATTCAACTGTAACGCTCTTCGCGAGATTTCTTGGTTTATCGATATCGAAGCTACGTTCTAATGCAGCGTAATAAGACAAGAGTTGGGTAGGCACGACCATGACCATTGGGGTGAGTAGTGGGTGAACAGCATCCACGATGACTTCATCGCCACTTTCAGCAACCTCACTCGTGACAATTCGAATGGTTCTCGCACCACGTGCGATGACTTCATTCAAATTACTTCTGGTGTTGTGTGAAATCTTTGGATCCGAGATCAACGCGATGACAGGGGTACCTTCCTCTATGAGCGCGATGGTACCGTGTTTGAGTTCACCCGCAGCGAAGCCTTCGGTTTGAATATAAGAGATTTCTTTGAGTTTTAAAGCCGCTTCTAGTCCGGTATAGTAATCGAGTCCCCTACCAATGAAGAAACAGTTTCTATGGGTTAATAAGTAGCGTGTAACATCCAACATATTTTGACAGGATAAGAAGTTTTCAATCGACAAAGCGACCTTTGTTAACTCTTCTCTAATATCAAAATCTTTATTCGATAATTCATAAGCTATTAAGGACAAAACAGCGACTTGTGCCACATAGGCTTTCGTACTCGCAACCGCGATTTCAGGACCAGCGTATAGTTCTAAAAAGTACTTCGCTTCTCTCGCAAGGGTTGAGGTTGGTACGTTGGTGACAGTTAAAATCGGAAAGTTCATTTCCTTGATATTGACTAAGCACGCTCTTAAATCTGCAGTCTCACCAGACTGCGAGACAAGGATGAAAAATGGCTTTTTAGACAGCAATGGTTTTTGGTAGGCAAACTCACTTGCGATATGGACTTCAACTGGGATTTGATCGAGCTTTTCAAACAAAACTTTACCGATTAAACCCGCATGCATCGATGTGCCTGCAGCTAGGATGTAGATTCTGTCGGATGCTTTGATGTCATCGAGTATTTTCTCATCAATACGGGATTTTCCGTTATCAAAGTAATTCGAAACAATACGACGAACAACTGAAGGTTGTTCGTGAATTTCTTTTAACATGAAATGGGCATACTCACCTTTTTCAACGTCATCGTTATTCATGTCAATTAGACAAAAACGTGGGGTTAAAGCTGTATGGTTGATGTCGTATAATTGCACTCGGTCACGGCTCGCTACCACGAAGGTTTTATCTTCTAATGGTAAGTATTCTTCACTGTAACCAATGAGTGCCATGAGGTCTGAAGCGACAGTGACCCCCTCTTTACCTCGACCAATTAAGAGCGGGCTCTTGTATTTAGCCGCGTAAAATTGTTCTGGATTCTGATTGTCCAAAATGAGTAAAGCGTATGAACCTCTAAGTAATCTCAATGTGGTTAAAATCGCATTTTCAACATTGAGTGTACCAGCGAATGTTTCAATGAGTTGTGCAATGACTTCGGTGTCTGTATCGCTTTCGAACTTGACCCCTTGAAGGTATTGTTCTTTGAGTTGATGGTAGTTTTCTATAACACCATTATGAACAATGATGAAACGACGTGAACGTGAGTAATGCGGGTGCGCATTGACCTTGTTCACTTTCCCGTGGGTTGCCCAACGGGTATGTCCTATACCAATGTTGGAGTTTGGACTATTTTCAACAGACTGGGCGAGTTTATCGACTCTACCTTGGTCTTTATATACGTCATAGACTTGATATCGCGTATTAAAAAGACTCATACCAGCTGAGTCATATCCACGATATTCGAGTCTTTTTAATCCGTCTAAAATGACGTCTTTGGCTTCTTTATTGCCGATGTAACCTACAATGCCACACATAGTATTAACCCCTTTTTAATGTTCCACGCCGTTGACTTTATACGTCTTAACGACACTTGAAACCAGGTGTTTAATTTCGTCATTGGACTTATCTTCAAACGTGAGTAAAATATCTACCAATGACAATTCTTCGTCACACACTTCTTTTTGTTTTTCAATGTAAATCTTATCGTTATCGGTTGCTTTATGGTCGGTATAATTGTGATCGACTAAAAGCTCTTCAAATAGTTTTTCACCTGGTCTTAACCCAGTGAATTCAATTTGAATATCTTTATATGGTTCATACCCTGCAAGTGAAATCATCTTTTCTGCCAAGTCTTTAATCTTCACTGGTTGACCCATATCTAAGATAAATACTTCGCCACCTTCTGCGTACACTGCGGATTGTAAAATTAGGCTGACCGCTTCTGGAATGGTCATAAAGAAACGGTTGATTTCAGGGTGAGTAACCGTAACAGGACCACCATCTTCGATTTGCTTCTTAAATAATGGGATGACTGACCCATTGGAGCCTAAGACATTACCAAAACGAACGGCAGAAAACTTCGTTCCTTTGTCTGTTTGTTGGTTTTGAATGATGAGTTCTGCAAAACGTTTGGTCGCACCCATGACGTTGGTCGAACGTACAGCTTTATCCGAAGAAACTAAAACAAACTTCTTTACACCATATTGATTCGATAATGAAGCAGTGTTATACGTACCAATGACATTGGTTCTCACGGCTTCAACCGCACTGTCTTCCATGAGTGGCACGTGTTTGTATGCAGCTGCGTGGAATACGATGGTCGGTTTGAATTCTTGGAAGATGGTTTCAAGTCTTTGTTTGTTATAAACAGATCCAATTCTTACCACTAGATGCAATTCTTCACTGCGGTGTTCTTTGGAGAATTTTCTTAATAGTTCTTGTTGAATATCATAGGCGTTATTTTCATAGATATCAAAAATAACGAGTGTTTTCGGTTTGAGTTCAGCGATTTGTCTACAAAGCTCACTGCCGATCGACCCACCGCCACCGGTGACTAAAACCACTTCATCTTTAATAAAAGCAGATATGCCTTTATTGTCTAAATGAATTTCTTGGCGGTTGAGTAAATCTTCAACTTTAACGTTAACAATTTTTGGATTGCCACGATCGACATCGCTATAGGATAGTAACTTCTTAATTTTGAGTTTGTACTTAGATACTTCTTTGACCAACCAATTGAGTTTTTCAATTGGGTAATCAGCGATGGCTAGAATGATTTCTTCGACATTATAGTCTTCAATGAATTTACTGATGTGTTCTACTGGACCTACGATTAAAATCCCATTCAATCGATTGCCAATCTTGTTCGGATTGTCATCGAGGAATGCGACAGGGTGGTTGGTTAAATCTTTATTACGGTAGATTTCTCTTAATACCAGTTCACCAGCGGAACCAGCACCAATGATGAGGGTTCTTCTACCTTCATTTGGATTGACAAATATGTTTGTTTTTATGAATAGGCGGATACGATTAAGTATGCGCGGTAATGTTAAAAGAATGATTTCGATTGGGGTAATGAAAATATATGCCGACTTGAACATGAACAAGTGGTTGGTGAGTGCAATATATATAACGATAACGATGTTGGTGATGATGGCTGCAATCGATATGCGCATGACATCTTCAAATCCAACATGTCTTGAAAGCATACGATAAATGCCAAGTGAATACATAACAATAATTTTCATCACAGCCACCGTCGGTAAAACAATGGCGAGCATAAACATGTCTACTTGATAATCTGCTTTAACCACAACATACATTAAAATAAATGCGAAATACGATAAAAAAATCAATATGATATCGACTACCATCATGCCTAAGTCATGTAAAATCTGACTCTTGTTCAACTTAATTGGCATACTTGTCCCTCCCAAGTAATCCCCGAATAAACTTCTATATTCAAATCATTTTATCTCATTATATCACTAGTTTATTTTATGTATAAATAAATCGCTGTGGTATCTGTAATAAAAATGTAATTTTTACGAAAAACGCTTCAAAATGGGCTGAAAATAGATACAGTATGATTATATCATATAAATCTTGTAAAGTTAGTCAACAGTTATGGATTATCGCATGAAAACCTGTTCATATTAATAGACGTTCGGTTATTTTATCATATTTTAATGTTTTTTTCATTTCATTAAACAAAAGTCATCTTAAGAAATTATTAAAAACCTTTAACCCCGTCATGAAGCCTTTCTAAGCACCTATGATTTGTAGTTATTAATCATTTCAAGTGATCAATTTAAACATCTATTGACCGATAATGTAACACATCGAATTTCGCTTTCAAAAATTGTTCGATTTTTATCATTTAGGATTTGACCTAAAGAAAAAAGCACGAAAATTCGTGCCTTAGAAAATGTTTTTTACTTCAATGGTTTGGTTACGGTCTGGTCCGATAGAAAATATCACAACAGGGATGCCAGTTTCTTCTTCGATAAAGCGTAGATAATTCTTGGTATTGATTGGTAGGTCATCATAAGACTTCACCGCGGTGATGTCTTCAGACCAACCTTTCAAGGTCGTATAAATCGGTTTGACTCTTTCAAAGTCACCGATCAAACTCGGCACTTCATCGATGATTTTACCATCGAGTTCATACGCCGTGCAGACCATAATTTCAGGTTGTCCAGATAATACATCCAGTAAAGTTACCGCGAGTCCTGACAATCCACCTGATAATTTCGCATGTTTAATCAGTACGAGGTCTAACCATCCCACACGTCTAGGACGACCGGTGGTAGTCCCGTATTCATGGCCTTTTTCACGAATGTCTGAACCGATTTGATTGAATAATTCTGTTGGTAGTGGACCTTCACCGACACGGGTGGTATATGCCTTAGTGACGCCGATAGCCCCTTGGATGAGCCATGGTGCGATACCCACATTGATCGGTACGGATGCTGCGGTTGGAGATGAACTGGTCACGAATGGATAGGTGCCGTGATCGAGACAAAGGAGTGTACCTTGAGCCCCTTCAAACAATACTTTCTTACCCTTGGAAATCGCTTCATTGACGAATTTCGAGGTGTTTTCTACAAATGGTTTTAATGCTTTCGCATAAACGCTATATTCCGCATACATCGATTCGAAGTCGAATCGTTCAATGCCGTACATATCGGCGAGTTGGTTCTTATATTCTAAGACTTCTTGAAGTTTATTTTTAAAGACATCGAGGTCGACAAATTCACCCATACGGATTCCGCTTCTTTCAGCTTTATCTGTATAGGCTGGTCCGATACCTTTTTTTGTAGTCCCGATCTTTTGTTTCAACTTAGATTCTCTGATCGAATCGAATGCCATGTGGTATGGCATGATGATGTGTGCCTTATCCGAGATGTGGATATGGTACTTTTTGCCTTCGAGTTTTTTGAGTTCTTCTAATAATGCTTTTGGATTGATGACCATCCCATTGCCTAAGACATTGTCGATCTTTGGATTTAAAATGCCGGATGGTATGGTGTGTAATGCGTATTTTACACCCTCTAAAACGATGGTATGTCCTGCGTTGTTTCCGCCTTGATATCTCACCACTAAATCACTTTTTTGAGCTAAGAAATCGGTGATCTTGCCTTTACCTTCATCGCCCCATTGTGTTCCTACAACTACGAGTGTTTGCATGTATATCCCCCTGGTATGATATCTAAAAATCCAAAGTGATTTTATCATAGATAATGGTTTATAGTCAAAGCCACTTTCAAAAGAAAAAGACAAATGCGCTTTCATTTCGCATTTGTCTATGTTTTTAGATGATTGGTAAATACTTTTCCAATTCCCAAGCGGTGACTTTCATCTTATATTCGTCCCATTCACGTTCTTTGGCTTCGATGTATTTTTCAAACAATTCATCGCCTAAGGATTCTTTCATGAGTGGTGAATCCACGAAGTATTCAATCGCTTTCTTCAAATCTTCTGGCAAGTTCTTAATACCTAAACGACGACGTTCGGTTTCAGACATCTTGAATAGATTCTTCTTGAGTGGGTTTAAAGCGGTGAGTTCATTACGGATGCCATCGAGTCCAGATGCGAGCAATACTGACATCGCTAGATAAGGGTTTGCAGCTGGGTCTACAGAACGCACTTCAATGCGTTGACCTTTACCTCTAGCGGCTGGGATACGAATCATGGTACTTCTGTTAGAGTCACTCCAAGCGATGTATACTGGGGCTTCATAACCTGGAACCAAACGCTTGTATGAATTCACAATTGGGTTACAAATCAAACCAAATTCTTGAGCATGTTTCATCACACCTGCAATGAAGTGTAACGCTGTCTTACTCAAACCATTGGAAGCTTCTGGGTCATAGAACACATTCTTACCCGCTTTATCGGAAATCGATAAATTGGAATGCATNCCAGAACCGTTGATGCCTTGAACTGGTTTTGGCATGAATGTGGCGTGATAGCCATGGCGTCTCGCNACATTCTTAACCAATACTTTAAAGGTTTGAATGTTGTCACACGCTTCTAAAGCATTATCAAAATGGAAGTTGATTTCGTGTTGACCGAAAGCCACCTCATGGTGTGATACTTCCATTTCAAAGCCCATCTTTTGAAGTTCTAGGACAATGTCTCTACGAACGTCTTCTGAACCATCGATTGGGGATAAATCGAAGTAACCACCCATGTCAGAAAATTCCATGGTGGGTTTCCCATGAGCGTCTAATTTAAATAAGAAGAATTCTGGTTCAACACCCACATTGAACTTATCAAAACCAAGTTTCTTCAATTCAGCGAGGTTTTTCTTTAATACGAAGCGTGGGTCTGCTTCATATGGGGTTCTGTCGGATTTATATACGTCACAAATCAAACGAGCGACTTTACCAAATGGGGGTTTTTCCCATTCAAGGACCAACCAAGTGTTTAAATCTGGGTATAAATACATATCGGCCTCATCAATACGAACAAAGCCTTTGATGGATGAACCATCAAACATCACATCATTATCTAGTGCCTTATGTAAATTGGTCACTGGAATCTCAACGTTTTTTACCGTACCTAACATGTCGGTAAACTGTAATCTCACATACCTAACATCATTGTCTTTAGCTAACTTTAAAATGTCTTCACGGGTATACATAGGTTTATAAATCCTCCAATGCTTATATTGTTACAAATTAGCATAAAAAAAGCAACATAATTGTACTAAAAAAGTGTTTTCGAATTTATGAAAGCACTTTTTGTATTTAAAATGTTTGTTTTAATAGTTTCTGAAAAACATATTTAGGATATCTGGACCCGCAATCAACATCGTAACGACTAAAACAAATCCCATGATTAACAAATTCAAAACGGCTTGATAGAGTTGATCAGAGCGTTTTAAGTTTTTTTGAGGTATCACTGTGCTGATGATCCTTAAAGAAAGTGGCATGAACACTAAATAGAGATTGCCGAAATAGAAACAATATAAAATGAACCCTCGCTCAAATATATTGATGATTGGCCAAATTGGGTGGTATTTTTGTTCAATACGTTGTGTCATCAGTTCAAGATGAAGTCCAGGGAACACTGTAATGAGTATCACGATGAGGAAATTGAATTCAGACCTCAACCATGGATTCATTTGTATGCCAATATTATTGAAGAACAAGAACGTCATAACCGATTGTAAAAGAACGAAGACAACATAAATCCAAGGCGCATTCTTACTACAAAATGCTCTATACCTCAATTTCAACAACTGAAGCCCCACATCCATCAATAACCCTAAAATCAACCATAGGCTGATAACCCACATACCTCTTGTGTTTGGTTCCATAATGAATAACTGATATTCATCCCTAAATGCCCATGACATAGAAAACCCAATTATAAAGTATATCAGCCACTTGATGAGCATTAGGGCCCACATTCGGCTACTTGAAATGCTTGGTTTAAACTCAATATAGAGAACCATATAAAACAACAATGTTATGAATATACATATAGACATCCTTAATCACCCCTTACGATCAGTACGAGAACACTTCATAATACCCATAGTAGAATAAAGCCACATAAAACAGTACTGCCAAAACTGTGACAAGATTTAACATTACTTCAGTGAAAAAGCAATGATATAAGTGTTTCCCTTTAGGAAATCGAAGGACAATCCATCGAATGAGTAGGGTTGCCGGTAATAGAAACCATAAACCTTCTGTGATGACATAAAACCAAAATACCCGTTCTAAAATACTTAACAAAGGGAAAATCGTTATGCCTCTTTTGTTCACTTGATCGATGTATACCTGAATATAGAACATAGGTACAATCAAGATAACATACGCACCAAACCAATATCGCTCTGAACCAATGATGAACACCAATTCCTCTAATCCGATGAGATAATGCATAATCATTGAACTGATTAAAAGTTCAATCATAGCTGTGATTGACATAATGAAGAAGTGATTTTTATAGTAGATTTCTGGGTGTTTGATTTTAAATAGATTCCTACCCATATCAAAAATAATGAATAATGTACTAAAAGATACCGAAAACTCAATAACAAACGTATAGATATTTGTAATCGCATAGTTATCAAATTCATAAAACTGATAAGGAATCAAGGGTATTATTACTGGAATCATTACCATCCATCTGTAGAAATGGATCGAAAAGAAGTTATTTCTTAAATAATCTACATCGATGTCTCTTCTAAAGATAAAATAGTTCAAAATGAACATAAATAGTAAGAGCTGCTTAAGTATCGCCTTCTTTAGGTTGATTATACATCAATTGTGTATTATTTACTATTTCATTTTACATTCAAAAAAAGAATAGTGTGTGATCACTATTCTTTAGCCTGATGTACCACAATTTGATTGAATGGGATTTCAATGTTATTTTCATCAAAGATGAGTTTGATTTCGCGGTTGAGTTGACGTCTGACACCATACTTATCCAACTCTTCACACTTCGCGTAAATGCGTAGAACTACCCCGGAAGCCCCCAATTCTTGAACACCATAGTAGAATGGCCCTTCTTTGATATTTGGTATGTTTTCTTTGATTTTGTGTAGATTTGCTTTGATGACTTCTTCGATGGATTTAAGATTCGCACCATAAGATACCGATACATCACAGATGGCAGGGGATAATTTATTGGTGGTATTGATCGCGCCGCGGATATCCGAGTTGTTAATAATCTTGATGTCGCCATTGACGTCTTCAAACTTGGTGACACGTACGCCGATGTCTGTGACACGGCCCCTAAAGTCACCAATTTGAATGATGTCATTGATTTCAAATTGGTCTTCAAAAATGATGAATAGTCCAGATAATATATCTTCAACCAAGGATTGTGCNCCAAAGGTTAATGCTAACCCTAAAATACCTAATGATGCNAGTAAGGTAGGTGTTGAAACACCCCAAGCAGATAAGACTAGGAATGCACCAACGATTAAAACACCATACTTGATCATCGATGCGAGTAAGTTCGCGATGGTTCTGGATTTCTTGCCTTTGAGGGTAACCACTTTTAACAGTAATTCAGAGAGCTTTGATACCACCCATAAGAACACAATGACTGCGATGGTTTCGACGATGTTTGGAATGTTGTTTTCAAAGAAATCCACCACGCCAAAAAATTTACCGATGTTATCCGCAGAGATTTCATAGAGGAGTGTCCCTGGTTTAAAAATGTACTTACCTAAAATCGCGAGTATTAGAAATACCCCTGCCAGTGTTCCAAATACGATGGTTGTGATTTGTTTTTTATTGAGTTTCATTGTAGTGTTCCTCCCATTGGTACACATATGATTGATGGATAACGCTAAATCCTTTTTCTAAATATAAAGACACCTGGATTTCATATACTTTGGTTGGGTCGATGTTTTCGATGATCCCTTCTACGATGAGTTCTTCAGACAGTGTCAATGTCACTTCATAGACTTTGGTTTGATTTAAGTATAGAGCAATCCTAATATCATTTGTTAATCGTTTGAATGCGAAGTCATAAACATAGAAATAATAAGATACTTGATCTAAATCGATATAGGCACTGCCATAGATGACTGGGTCATTGGAGGTTTTAAAGTCGGTTTCATATAAGGTTTGATACCCACCTCGTTCTGGGTAAACAATTTCGAAGTGGTATTCGAACCCATCTGCCTTAACGTCATTGATTTCGCCATAGCTTTGGGTGTTGCCCGAAGCGTCTAATACGACTTCGATGGTTTCAAACAGTACCCCAAACTGATATACCCTCAATAGAACAACTTCGCTTGGGACGATGTCATATAAGTCTGTGACACTTAAGTAATAATAGAGTGTGTGGATGTTTTGTGAAATGGAAAGACTGCCCACCGGTTTGGTTGAGAGTCGGTATTTGGTTTCATAGACCGACTGATCCCCAAAACCAAAATCACCTTTTACTTTTAATGTGTATTCTCTACCCACAATGAGGGTATTGAATGCCCCCATTTGGTTACCTACACCCAGCGGTTGTTCATAATATTCTTGTGTGCTTTCTAAACTCACCCTTAAGGTTTCCATTTTTAAATCCGGGTGATGTTCAATATAGAATTCATAGTTTAATGTATCACCGGTATTATACAGTGATAGCAGTTGAATCAAAACTGGTTGGAATAACCTTAAAGACGCTACCGCAGCGACTGTCGTGAGCATGATGCCGCTTAAGTAACGTTTTAATATGAAGTTTTTGCGTTCGCGTTCGATTCTGGATGCACGTGATAATGCCATGTTATCACTATCCTTCTTAATTTCATTATAGTCTCAAAATAATAAAAATAAATGATATTTTGAAAAAACAGTGATAAAACAAAGAAAAAACCTCATTTCTGAGGTCAATTTCTAAATGAGGTTTACAATATTCAAATAGACATCCATAACCAATGCTAAAGCGATCACAAAACCAAATACCGCCAAAACCAGTGGTAAACGTTTCTTTCTACCGTTGGCTTTTTTGATCTTAATGGCTTTTTTAAAGTCTAAGGTGTCATTCATCTTGATGAGTTGTGTTTTAGATAATACTTCAATCTTCTTTGGTCCAAGTTTACTCATGAAATAAACCACGATCATATAAACGAAAGAACCAAGTGCCATTGCTAAACCCAAGGTAGATTCGAGTTTGTCAAAATACAAGAAGTTCATCGAAAAAAGCGATAACAATAAAATGATATTAAAGAGGGTATAGAGGTTGGTCTTTGGTTTAGACATGCTCTTAATGACTTTTTGAATTGCTTTTTCTACTTCTGGTTTGAGTGGCCCTTCTANCAAGACNCCAGCTTGGATGTCTTCTGGGGTAATGCTGGTTTCATAAGAATCATCTAAGTATTTGTATCTTAGTCTGANCGATGGCTTAAATAAATAGGCAAAGTCAAAATCGATTTTTGAATCCACCAATAAATCTTTATAGGTGGCTTTTTCTTTATCGGCTTGTTTGNGNAGTGTNTCAAGGATTTGTTTTTCAGNTTCATAGGCTTTAAATACACAAATACCCGAAGTCATGTTGAATTTGCCAAAGATGGCACGTTCAGACAAGACCGAAAGCTTACTGTCGGGGCGTGTTTCGAAGTTTTTATAACTGATGTCTTTTTGAATGACTTCCACTTCTTTTTTCTTCTTTGGTTTTTCTTTATAATAATCGATCTTACCATTGTAAAACATCAATGGTTGAGGTTCTAGTATCAATTCAGGGATGATTTTAACATCCTTGATGTGTGTTGAAAAATCCGTTTCATAGGAAATCGATTGGAAGATGTAGGTTTTATAGTCTTCGATGTATTTGTTGTAGTCGAATACTTGTGCCAAATACCCACCTTTGGGTGGAATGAAGAAAGAAGATTGTCCATCGTTTTCAAGATTGGGTTTATAATTCGCATTTAATAACAATACATAATAGGTGGTCGCTTTGACGTAGTCTTTACCATGGAAATCTTTATACAGTGGACTTTGATCATAGTAGATTAAGAATAAACGGTGGGTGGCCGCTAAGTATCCTTTTTTATGGGCATTGGTTAAGTCTTCAATTGCTTTTTCATAATTGGGTTTCTTCGCTTCTAAATGGACCATCGCGGCGTTGTATAAGCCATTAGGCATGCCGTATTTCTCATAGAGTTGAACCAAACGATCCAGTTCTGCATCGGAAGATGAGAACACGCGTGGGTCAAACTCGCTTAAAAACTGGAAGGTTTGAGGCTCATATTCCACCATGTATGTTTCAAAGTATTTAAATCCGACTTTATAATTGGGTGGTTGATTGTATAACTTACCAAAATAGATTTGACCACAGTAATAGTTCGCTTCTAGGTAACCTTTCTTAGCAGAGAGTTTGATCTTGTCGATGCCTTCTTCTACTTTGTTTGCTGCCACTAAAATAAAACCCAATTCCAATAAGGCTTTAGGGTGGTTTTTAGCACTGGCCATTTTGATGTATTTTTCGTAGACTTGGTCGTTTTGTAAAACACCCTTACCTATTTTATATAACATCGCGAGATCATAACATGCGTCTAGATCTCCTGAATTCGCTTTGAGTGTGAGTGCATTGATATCCATTATGGTTTCTCCCACCTTTCTAACATCATTATATCACTGTGGCTCACATTTTTATTTTGATTACTCAAAGAAATGTAAGTTATGAAAAAAAGATTAGTCAATTAAGACTAATCGAATTTGATTTGGTGTTTATGGAGCGATTTTATGAATTTTGCTTGTAGAATGTCTACCAAATATAAAATACCTGTGTGAATGACATACAATCTGTCTTGTTTTGAATTCTCGATTTGCTTAATTAACAAATCAATTGAACTCTTAGAATCAACATCATAGCATGTGTCATCGTCTATGACCTTTTTACTATGTAATATATATTCTAGTTTAGACAAGTGATGAATTAATATATCTCTTGCGGTCGAATAGTTCAATTTTGTAAGGTTTGAGTATGCAGAACATTGATCCACATGAGATTTGTACTCCATGATTTCAAGACTATTTACTCTACGCGTTATGAATTTTAAATCTGGCATATGTTTTAAATGTCTAAATGATTCGGTCATCGGGTAGTTGATATAGAGTTTACCGCCATCCGTTGAATCTTTGAACATTTCGAGCATTGATTTAATCTTTTCCCCTTCGTATTTTTGATGGTGTGGATCAAAATCAAATAACAGAAATATCTTCGAAAATTTATTTGACAACATTAACCTTTTTTGAGCATCCCTCGTCAATTCTTTTAGTAATAATATAATATCAAGGTATTCATCTTTAACTAACGCATCGTATAATTCGTAGATGGAGGTTTCATATGAATAAATGTTATATTTTGTTTCGACTTTAAATGCTCTTTGTAGGTGATAAATCAAATTGGGTTCTGTTTTTTCCCCTTCAACAATGAATAAGATGTTCTCACTTGATTGCAAATTCGCCATTTCGATACATCTTCTCCAAGTTATGTCCTTCTCGTAATTCACGTTCGGTGCAATCGGTTAATGGTGTTAATTTGTTTTTTGTGAGGATAAAATAGCAATCCGGTCTTAGAATGTTGTTCGTCATCAAGGCTGTATTGTGTGTTGTAACTAATGCTTGAACCGCTTTAGATTCAGTTAATTTCTTTAAAATTAGTTCTGATAGTTCCGTATGGTAAAATGCGTCAAACTCATCGATGAATAAAAACGAAATATCAGAAAATTTGTGACTCCAGTAATAATATAGTGTTAAAGCTCTTGTTCCATTAGAAGCTATCTCCCAAAAGTTAACTAGTTTGTTGTCGGAAAATCTCGCATAAATAATCTCTGTTCCAGTAACATCTTTTTTTGTCGTTAGTGTTAAGTTAATGTCTGCTTCATTTAAGAATTTCTCATAGTCACTAAGTAAGCCATTTTTAATAATTGTAGTAAGTAAAACATCTCCGCCTGTTCTATATCCAATATATTCATTTTCATTGAGAGATCTAAACCATAACATATGCTCAACAAATTTAAATAATTGACTCAATATGGTTTTATCTGTCTGAATGGTATTATTCTTAATGTATCTTAATATGGAAATATTGATATCTTTATTACTTGTTTGTAATGTACTGGCATCAACCAAATCCATGTTTTCAAAATCACCAAGTTTAGTTCTGTAGTTATAAGAATACACTTTGGATTGATTAATCAATAGCTCTTCAAATAAAAGATTTTTCGAATCTAACTTTTGATACTTGTATGTGATGTATGAATCGCCAAACTGAAAAACATATTCAAACGTAGCGTGTGATTCAACACTACCAGCATTCAAATAGTTAGTGAACTCATTTGTCGATTGTTGTTTGTCCACAAGGTGCAGTGTTATATCAAAAAGTGCTAACCCTAAGTTAGTCTTGCCCGAACCATTCTTGCCATAAATGACGCCCTTTGTTAAAAGATTATTTTGAATAACATGTCGATTAAACTGATATTCTTTATACTTCGAAAAATCAATTGTAATCTCATCTTTGAACCCTTTGTAGTTTCTTACAGCGAATTGTTTTAACATTGTAGTGACCTCTATGACGTTATATTACCACTGTCGTAATATTTTGTCAAACGTTCCGTAATTTTTTTACGGATGTATAGGTATTGTGTAAGAATTCACAATTTTGTTCGTTACAGGTGTACAAAAACTGTGTTTATAGTGTTTTTGTTCGTTACAGACGACCTATTTTACATATGTTGTGTGACCATCGATAAATACTCAATGAATTCTTCAAGATAATGTTTTTGCTTATTTTGAATGATGAGTGTGATTTGAATACGGTCATGAATATAAGCAAGTTTAATGGTAGAGTCTACCAACGCTGTCGTCATAAATAACGATTGACCGTTGACGCGTTTTGAGGCTTCTGATGAAAGAATCAACGTGACATCGGTCTTGGTCTTGATGGTCTTTTCTACCCCTAGTTTCGCAATCAACTTCTTGAATACTTTCTCAAACATGTATTCCACAAGATTGGCATCGACCTGTCCAAACCGGTCGGTAAGTTCGATGCGTAAGTTTTCAACGTCATTGATGGTGTTGAGTTCTGCGATACGCTTATGAATCGCCACCCTGACTTCATCGTTTTCAATGTATTCATTTTGGATGTGTCGATTCGATAATGGGATATCCATCGCTTCTTTGGGTGCTTCTTTTTTAATCCCACGTTTTTCATCGATGGTTTCTTCAAGTAGTTTTAGATACATATCCATCCCAACCGTATCGATGAAGCCGCTTTGTTCACCGCCCAAAATATCCCCTGCCCCACGGATCGATAAATCGCGCATCGCGATTTTAAATCCGCTGCCCAGTTCTGTGAAGTCTTGAATGGTTTTCAAACGTTTTTCTGCCTCCTCAGTCATGTGTTTACCCCGCGCATACATCAAATAGGCATAAGCAATCTTATCACTGCGTCCGACACGTCCACGGATTTGATAGAGTTGTGAAAGACCCAGTTGATCGGCATCGTGAATCAGTAAGGTATTGGTGTTTGGAATATCGATCCCGGTTTCGATGATGGTGGTGGATACTAAAACATCGTATTTTCGGTCGATGAAATCGGATAAAACATCTTCAATCTGTTCTTTAGACATCTTCCCATGAGCGAAACAAACTTTCGCCTCTGGGACGAGTTTTGAAATCTTCGTCACCATCAGTTCCATATCTAGTACACGGTTATATAAATAGAAAACTTGTCCAGCTCTGGATATTTCACGTTCAATCGCTTCTTTGATGATGGCGTCATGACGCTCAACAATATAGGTTTGGATGGGATAACGGTTTAATGGTGGGGTTTCAATCATCGATAAGTCTTTAATCCCCATCAAAGCCATTTGTAAGGTTCTGGGGATTGGGGTTGCGGATAACGATAAGCAGTCGACATTGACGCGCATCTCTTTGATGCGTTCTTTGTGTTCTACCCCAAAGCGTTGTTCTTCATCGATGATGAGTAACCCTAAATCTTTAAATCCAATGTCTTTGGATAACAACCGATGTGTCCCAATGACGACATCCACAAAACCGCCTTTTAAGCGTTTTAAAACATCGGTTTGTTCCTTATTCGTGACAAATCGTGATAACAATTCTACGGTCACACCAAACGGTTCAAATCGTTTTTTGAAGGCGTAATAATGTTGTCTCGCTAATACAGTGGTGGGTACCAAATACGCCACTTGCTTATCCGACATCACCGCTTTGAATGCGGCACGCATCGCGACTTCGGTTTTACCATAACCGACATCGCCTATTAAGAGTCTATCCATCGGTTTTAAAGATTCCATGTCTTGTTTAACTGATTCAATCGACTTCAATTGGTCGATGGTTTCGTCGTATTCAAAGGATGCTTCAAACTGTTTTTGCATCTCATTGTCTTTATCAAACATATACCCTTTGGCTTGTTCACGTTCAGAATATAGCGCGATAAGTTTATCGGAGATATCATTGAGTTTGGCTTTGACTTTCTTCTTGGTGTTTGCCCATGAATTTGTTCCAAGTTGGGTTAGTTTAGGCTCGTGACCATCTTTGGATGAATACTTCAACACTTTCTCGATTTGATCGACTGGAATGTATAAGTAATCGGTCCCTTGATAAGCGATGTGTAAGTAATCACGCATCGACCCTGAGAGTTCCATCGATTTTAAGCCTAAATACTTACCAATACCATAGTCATAATGAACGACAAAATCCCCGACTTTTAAATCGGTGATGTCTGAGATTTTAATCGCTTCAGACATGACCGATTTGTAGCGGATTTTTCGTTTGTTGTTTTTGTAATCAAATATATCGGATTCATTTAACACATGGAACCCATGTTTAATTAAATCAAAAGCGTATAACGATACCCCATATAGGATGTTGACACACTTGGGTTCAATCACCGTTGGGTTGACCACGTATGTGATGTTTTTGTGTTCTAACAATTCTTCAAGGCGTTTTAACCTGAACTCTTGAATAATCGAGATGACATACGTATCTTGTTCCTTTAAAACACGATCAATAAATGCATCGTGGTTTCCTTGATAAGTGATTTCATCTCTCGCATGTACCGTGATGGCAGCATTTGAATTGACTGGGGTAAATCCCGAAATTTCAATGTGCGGGTATTCATACATATGGGATAAAGATTGATAAAACGGAATATCGAGGAATGTTCTTCCGTGATAGGTTTTGACGTATTCTTCTAAGTCTAACAACATCCGGTCATCGTTTTTAGCCATCTTATGCTTATCAACCATATAGATTTTCTTTTTTTGAGCGAAGTCGAACACTGTATAGTCTGCTTCTTTAAAAAATGGCATAAAATACGTCAAAGCATCCAAGTCCATCCGTTGATACAGTTTATCCAAATCCTGATTGAACTTCTTCGATTCCAAGTCAGACAATTTATGTTTTGCTAAGAAAGCCTCGATCCGATCGACAACACCTTCTTTTTCAGCGTCACTGAAAAAGAGTTCATTCATCGGTAAGATGTTGATTTCTTCGGTTTGACCAAAGGAGACTTGGGTGTCTGGTTTAAAGAGTTTGATCTTTTCGATTTCATCAAACCCAATGTCTAAACGGTAAGGTGTTTCACTGCCAATCGGGAACACATCGATGATGTCCCCACGGACCGCGAATTCACCGGTTTTGATGACGGTGTATTCACGCTTGTAACCATGGTCTACCAAATAGTTGATGAATACCGCTTGGTTGATTGGGTCTCCTACCCTCAAGGTTCTTGAGGCTTCTTCCCAGTAAAGCGGACTGCGTTGTTTTTTAATGACGGCGGTTTGATGGGTGATGATGACTTTTTTAATCCCTTTTAACAACGTACCAATCGTATAAATGCGTTCGATTTTAAATTCTATCGATGTGAGTGCGAGTAGTGAGGTCAAGACTTCGTCGGAAGGGTAAAATAAAACATCCTCATTCGATAGAAGATTCGATAGGCCATCGTAATATTGTTGTGCCATATAGAGGTTTGGTAAAACGACAAAAATCGAGTGGTTGTTCTCGATAAAATCACAGGCGATGAGCGTCATATTATAATGGTCATTCGTCTGATTGATCACCAAATCTTTAGCGGTTTGAATGATTTGTTTGTTGGGTATCAATTGTTTGAAATACTGTAAAAATGCCTTCATAAGTCACCTCTAGACGTGCAAAACCGGAGGGTCTAAGAGACCCCCGGGGTGTTGTATTTGGTCATGATATCAACGAATTTTAACCCTTTAATGAAATCTTTAGCCGCATCACTGGCGTGATGATAGCTGATTTGCATGAGGGGTTTTTCGTCTTTGTTGAATTTGCCTAAAACGTGTGAACAGAGCGATTTATCAGTACCGGATATACCGACTCTTATGCGTTTGAATGCTTGAGTGCCTAGGTGTGCAATCAAGCTCTTAACGCCGTTGTGTCCACCTGCAGAACCCGATTCCCGTAGACGCAATCTCGCTAAGTCTAACGCGACATCGTCATAAATGATGAGGACATCGTCTATGGGCACTTTATAGAAATTGACGACGGCGATGACCGACTCGCCGGATAGGTTCATGAAGGTGGTGGGTTTCAATAAAATCACTTTTTCTTCACCAACATTCAGGGTAGCGATATACCCCTTAAACGCCTTGTCGAGTTTGAATGTGGCATAGAGTTCTTTTGCAAGAAGATCCAATACCTCAAACCCAACATTGTGTCTGGTGTGTTCGAATTCTCTACCGGGATTACCTAAACCAACGATGAGTTTCATTATTCCTCTTTGTGGGTTTCGTAAATTTGTTCGAAGATTTGGCTGATTGGTTCATCATCGATGATGTTGATGACGGCTCTACCTAAAAGTTGACCAATCGATAGTTGCGTGATTTTATCGTATTTCTTTAAGTCTTCAATGACGACGGTATTCGTCACAACGACTTTTTTAATCGCTGATTGTTGTAAACGCACGATGGCGTTATCGGAGAAGAGTGGGTGGGTTGCAGCTGCGTAAACTTCTTTTGCGCCAGCGTCGACCAAGGCTTGTGCGCCGGCCATCAATGTACCACCGGTATCGATGATGTCATCGACCATGATACATGTTCTGCCTGCCACATCCCCAATGATATTCATGACTTCAGCTTTATTCGCTTCTGGTCTACGTTTATCAATGATGGCGATTGGGGCGTTGAAGAACTTCGCGAAGCTTCGTGCTCTGGTCACACCACCATGGTCAGGGGACACGATGGTGACGTTTTCTAATTTACATTTTAAGAAGTAGCTTGCTAATAGTGGCATCCCTGGGAAGTTGTCGATTGGAATATCGAAGAACCCTTGGATTTGTGCTGCATGTAAGTCGATACAAATGACGCGGTCTACACCTGCCACTTGTAAGAGATCAGCGACCAATTTCGCTGTGATCGGTTGTCTCGATTTCGCTTTACGGTCTTGTCTAGAATAACCATAATAAGGCATGATGATGGTGATACTCGCTGCAGAAGCACGTTTGAGTGCGTCTGTGAAAATAAGTACCTCCATGATGTGATCATTGACTGGTTTTGAGGTTGGTTGAATCACGAATACGTGATGTCCTCGAACCGATTCTGTAATGTTGACACCAATTTCGCCGTCTGCGAATCGAGTGACTTCACATTCCGATAGTGGAATCCCGGATTCCTCACTGATTTCTTGTGCTAGTTTTTTGTTGGATGACAAACTAAACAGTTTGACTTTCTTTCCATCGATGATTGACATATGACATTACCCCCATTTCATTATAACAATTATTGATGTTCTTTTGTATCGATGATTTCGATGTCTTGAATCTTTTTAAGTAAGGCTTTTTGACTTTCGTTTAAGTTGAATAAGAATAGGGTAGAACCACTACCGGAAAGGTGTGGTTTTAGCCCTACATGGATCAGGTACATATAAATTTGATGGAGTCTTGGTGACACCAAGCACGCAGGATCGAATAGGTCATTATACAACATGGATTCGTCTCTTGTGTTCAAATAGTTCATGACATGATAATCAAATTCACGGTGGGTTTCCTTTTTAAAGACCCCAAACACGTCTTTGGTGAGTATCGCCAGTTTTGGACATACCAACGTAATGTTTTCAATCCTTGGATGGTTGGGTATCAAGTGGATGTGATCGCCACGCCCAGTAATGATGGCGCGGTGATTGTGTAAGCAAAATAAGGTGTCTGAACCCAGTTGATTGGCTAGAAATGCTTGTTCATCCAAAGATAAATTCAATGCCCATAAACGATTTAATCCACGGATGGTAGCGGATATGTCAGCAGACCCGCCAGCCAAACCAGCACCAATTGGGATTCTTTTGTTTAAGATGATTTTGACCCCTTTTTGGATGTGGTAGGTTTCTTGAATCAATTGAACCGTTTTGAGGATCGCATTGTTTAATATCTCGATATTGGAGCTAAGTTCAACGGTATCACTCGGCATAAAGGTGAGTTCATCATAAAAATCAATCGGAATCATCAAACTCTTCAGTTCGTGATAACCATCGGGTCTTTTTCCGACGATGTCGAGGATTAAATTGAGTTTGGCATACGCTTTTTCAATCATGATGACCACCGGTTGGATAACAAGATGAAGTCTTCAATGGATAAGCTTTCAGCTCTGGTGAAAGCATCATATTTAGGATCGATGGACTTTAGTTTAGCCAACAAAGCTTCTTTTGAACCTTCCGTTAATCCAATTAAATTATTGATGAGTGTTTTACGTTTTTGAGTGAACGCCGCTTTGACTAGTGTTTTGAATAAAGATTCGTCTTGGATTTGGTCTTGGTATTTTCTGTGTTTGATGATTTGAATGACCGTTGAATCGACATTCGGTACAGGGTAAAAAGCCGTGCGTTTCACTTGGATGAGTTTTTTAACTTCGGCTTGATAGTTGATCATGATCGATAATGAACCATAATCCCCGGATTTTTCGTTCGCAACCAGTCTGTCCGCCACTTCTTTTTGAATGAGCAGTGTCGCTTCACTGACCAAGGGTGACTCTAAGAGTTTAAAGATGATCGGACTGGTGATGTAATACGGGATGTTGGCGATGACTTTGACTTGAGATCCAATCTCTTTACCGATATAAGCATCCAAATCGACTTCAAGGATGTCTTGATATACCACTTTAAAATTAGGATTCAACAGTTCTAGTGGGTTTAAATAACTTGAGAGTGTCGTATCGATTTCAAATGCAGTCAATGTCTTGGCTGCTTTAACCAAGTATTTCGTCAGTGCCCCTCGACCAGGTCCGATTTCGATGATGTGGTCATCAACTGTGACATTAGAATCGTGGATGATTTTTTTTAAGATGACATCGCTTTGTAAAAAGTTTTGTCCAAACTTCTTTTTAGGACGATTGGTATCCATCGAGAACCTCCTTCACCGTGTGTTTTGTAATCCCGAATAACGATAAACGTTGAAATAGCCCCTTACCGTTGACATAACCTATATTCAACGCTTCACACAAAAAGAGTCGTTTCATTCGAGATTCATTTTCACCGATTAACCCTTGTTCGATGAGAAAATGTTTTGTGATATCCGATCCTGATTTCGCACTCTTTTTCAATTGGAGTGCTTTTAGGATGGTTTCATGGTCGGCGTGTTCAATGCCGACTTTCTTTGCATTGCTGGATAAAGATAGTTGCCTTTCAATGAAGGCGTGTTTTACTGAGGGAATTCTTTTGCTGATGATTCTTCTTAAACGTTCACCCGAATTATCGGCGTCCACAAACACGATGATGTCATGAGTTAAAGACAATCTTTCTAGCTGTTGTAAGAACGACTCTTCAATGGCAGAACCATTGGTGATGAGTATATCTACATCGGGTAAAACGGCTTTGATTTTTTGATAATCGTGTCTACCTTCTACGACGATGATCTCAGGCATGTGTTTTATCCCTATAATATAATTTTTGGTCAGACTTGATGCCGGAGGTGGACAAACCTCGGATGATGGGTGAGATTTGGTCTAGGGTTTTGAGTTCACCCTCTTTTGAAAGTATGAGGATTTTCGAAACCGCGATATCAAACTCATCCACAAGGTAAGTTGCTTGAGAAATGTAATCTATTTTATATTCATATGGGGTCAAATGGTGCCCATCGATGATGTCTTTAAAAATCGCTTGTTGATTGTCATTCACGGAGATATATTTGAAGAGTTTTCTTTTTAAAAATTCATTGCACAATTCGTTTAATATCAAATCATTACAATGTGAAAAACGCTTAATTAAGCCATTAACATAATAATCGTCCAATTCGAAATAGGCGTTTTCTTCAAAGCCGTTTTCAATAATTGTTTTTAAGTAATCGGCGTATTCATCGTTCAACTGATGGCTTTTAATCAGGTCTAAAATACGTTTATAAATCGATTCTAGCATGACTTCATAGCTTCTAGCCACCGGGTGGTAATAAACTTGCCAATACATGTGGTAACGACTCATTAAATAGTTTTCTATCGCGTGGACTGCGCCTTCCTTAAACACCACTTGGTTATCCACAATCGTGAGCATACGGATGATGCGGTCTTTATCCAATCGACCATAAGCTGCCCCGGTATGGAAGGCATCTCTTTCTAAATAGTCCATGCGGTCGACATCGAGTTGAGAGGAAATGAGCTGTTCAATGATTGGAAATTTTCCAGCCTTCAAAATGACACTGGAAATGTCTGAAGCCAGGTTCACATCATAATTATCCAACACCGTTTTGATTTCAGTTTCGCCTGTGATGATGCGTGCTGTTGATTTTTCATGACGCACTTTAAAGACATGCTCAAAAGCATGGGAGTAAGGGCCGTGGCCTACATCATGAAGGAGTGCACTGGCCAAAAATACGATTTGTTCGTATTCTGAGAGTTTTTGTTTTAAGATATCGACTTCTTCTAAGACATTCAGCGCGAGACTATAGACACCCAAAGAGTGTGAGAATCGCGAATGTTCTGCGCCGTGGAAAACCATCGACACCCCAGAGAGTTGTCGAATTCTTCTTAAGCGTTGAAATTCTTTGGTATCGATCAATTCAGAGATGACCGCTTCAGTCACATAGATGTAACCATAGAGTGGGTCTCTGAATACTTTCTTACGTTCGAGTTTAGGAAACATGGGGTCCCTCCTTGAAGAAGAAAAAGCCCTGTGAAGGACTTATTCGTTGATTTTGTAGGATTTTACAAGGATGCAAGTATCGCCTGTATTGAGTTCAAATGCAGCACCATCATCGGTATCTAGATGGCAGTCAAGTGCAAACTTAGGGGATACACGGCATAAGACATTGTTGAGTAAACCACCTTTGTTGTTATCGATGAAAATGGATACTTTATCGCCATCTTTAACACCAAATTCAGCCGCTTCTTCTAAGGAGAAGTGGATGTGTCTATCTGCAACAATCACGCCTTCAGATAACTCAACTTCGCCTTTAGGTCCAACGAGTTTGCATGGGCCTGAACCCTTCACGTCACCACTGGATCTCACTGGGGCAACAAACTTACCTCTGATGGCGTCGCTTCTTGAAATTTCTACTTGAGATGCAGGTCTCACTGGTCCTAAAATACGAACCCCTGCAATCAACTTACCAGCTGGGCTATATACGTCCACTTTTTCTTCAGCTGCGTATTGGCCAGGTTGGCTTAAGTCTTTCATTTTTGTGAGTTGATAATCCTTACCAAACAAGACTTCAAGGTGTGCTTGTGTAAGGTGTAAATGTCTACCAGAAATGCCTACGGGTATTCTTTTCATGTTATAGTCCTCCATTACTGCTTAATTATAGCACCCTTTGTTTTATAAAACAACCTCGAGCACAAACAATGTGAATAATGTTTCAGGTTCATAATTAAGTTTTTCTAGGTGATACTTTTACAGATGAACGATTATGATATAATGTAAGTAAAGAAACGAGGAAAAAACATATGGAATCTGTATTCACGAAAATCATCAAACGAGAAATCCCTGCCCACATTGTGTACGAAGACGAATTCGTCATCGCATTCTTAGATATTACCCAAGCCACCAAAGGNCANACTTTGGTTGTCCCTAAGGCCCAATATGAAACCATTTTTGATATGCCAGAAGAACTCTCTGGAAAAGTCTTAGAAGTGGCTACCAAAGTCGCGAAAGCGATCCAAAAAGCATTCAAACCGGAAGGCTTAAACATCTTAAGCAACAACGGTGCTTTCGCTTCACAAAGCGTTTTTCACTTTCATTTACACTTAATACCAAGATACGTGGGTGATGACTTAATCAACATGAAATTGGTCAATCATGTGAATGAAGTATCGAGACAAGAATTCGAAAAAAGAAAAGAAGCCATTAAAGCTTCTTTATAGTGAATTTGACGCCATTATCCACATTTTCAACCGACAGCGAAAAGCCAAATCGATTGAATGTCTTTTGGACGATGGACATACCGATACCAAATTGGCCTTTTGAACCTTTTTCATATGGCTTAAATCCATCTTGAATATATTTTTCTTCTATAGCGGGACCGTCATTGTAAAATGTGAGGGTGCCGTTTTTTAATGTGATGATGATTTTTGTTTTTGCGTATCGAATCGCGTTATCGATCAAATTCTCAACCGATGTGTAAAAATACTCTTTGACGCCAATGAATTTGGAGTTATCCAAATCGGTGATGACTTCAACACGACCAAAACGGTGTTTGTTGTTTTGCGTGACATTCATGATGATGTCTTTAATTGAAACTTCTTCGAGGGTATGATTCATTTCGATGTTGTTGATCTTGTTGAGTTCTAACAACATGCGTACCTTCGATTGAAGCTTTTCGGTTTGCTTAATGATGATTTTCGCATCCCCCACATCGGTTGTCCCGTCCATCATCGCTTCCGCGTAGGATTGGATGACTGAAATTGGGGTTTTCAAATCGTGTGATACGTTTTGAAACATTTCTTGTTTGGTTTTTTCGTTCTCACGGATTTCTAATCTCAATGCTTCGATGCTTCTCGCCAGTTCAGACAATTCATCCTCACCTTCGAGCTCTACTTTATTTTCATAGCCAGTCTTATTGAATGTCCCGACTTCTTTTTGAATGTGTCTAATGCGTGCTGCGGTTTGTCTACTCCACATCGCGATGATGGTGTTACCAATAAATACGATGATGGCGAACGATAAGAATGTACCCAAGAAGGTGGTCAATACTTCTTCACGCATGGTGGAGGCTTTGATCGAATCGATGTAGGAATTATCCATCACAGCGATCATATATTCTGAGGTTTCACCGTCAATAATCAATCGTTCTTGAATGTCTAAATAGTAAATGCCTGTAGCGTCACTGTAGATGAAATCCCCTAGATAGGCTGCTTCAATGATGCGGTTAATACGGTCGATATCGCCACCAAGCATTTGATTGGCATTTGGCGATACAATGCGGTTTGTCACGTCTGCTCGAAACGTCGAAACCCGGTTGACAGTGACCAAAATGTAGCCTAGATAATCTTCTCTATCCTTCGGTAAGTCAATGCTCGCTTCTAAGTAAGTTTCTACTTGGTTGCGCGCCAAACCGAGATAGACCGTTTGGTAGTTACGCCAAGAGATGTACCCGAAGATCATCGAGGATAATATGGTGACTGTCGTAAATAGAATGACTACTTGAGTCGACAGTTTAAATTTTTTCATTATAACAATCTGTATCCATAACCATAGATGGTTTCAATCATCAAGTTTGGCATCTTTTGTCTAAGACGTCTCAATAAATCGTCAACGACCCTATCAGACCCAAAGTAATCTTGACCCCAAACGTGGGCGAGGATTTGTTCCCTTGAGAAGGCTTGATTTTTATTCTCAACAAAGAACAACATCAGTTCAAACTCTTTATTGGTCAACTCAATCACTTGATCGTTATCTTTGATGATGCGTTTTTCAATATTGATTTCATAATTATCATACTTGAGCAAATTAGGACTCATACGGTTGGCTCTTCTTAAAATGGCTTTTACCCTTAAGATGAGTTCTCTAGGTGAGTATGGTTTCGCAAGATAATCATCAGACCCCAATTCTAACCCCCTAATTTTATCCAAATCATGGTCTCTGGCTGAGGTAAAAATAACCGAGACTTTCGGGTTCTTTTCTTTAATGGCNGCGATGAGGTCATACCCGTTGATGTCACCTGTGAGCATGATGTCTAAAATCCATAGATCAATATCGTCTGAAACATGGGTCATCGCCTCTTCACCTGAATCAAACACAGAGACTTCATAGCCTTCTTTGATTAAGTACTTTTTAATGATTGAAGCTAAGTCTTGTTCGTCTTCTACATAGTAAATTTTCATGGTTTAACCTCCAAAAAAATAAAGAAAGTGCCCCTTTTTAAGGCACTTTCATTATAACATAGGAAGGTAGGAGAAAAAATAAGTTATCAGTATGTACACATTATATCTATAAATTATGGGTAAATTATCACATAATTATGGATTTTTGTGTTACTTGATGACGGTCGTGTGCATGTACTGTACAAGCACGTCTGGCACCGTAATCGAACCGTCTTCATTTTGATAATTCTCCATGATTGCAATCATGGTTCTACCGACAGCGAGACCAGACCCATTCAATGTATGGACATATTCCGTTTTAGAATCTCTGGTACGCTTGAAGCGGATATTGCCACGTCTTGCTTGATAATCTTCAGCATTGGAAATCGAACCAATTTCTCTATAGGTGTTTTGACTTGGAACCCAAACTTCAATGTCATAGGTTTTCGCCATACCAAAGCCCATATCGCCTGTAGATAAAGCAACCACACGGTAAGGCAATTTAAGCAATTGTAAGACCTTTTCGGAGTTCTTTAACATCTTTTCAAGTTCTGCATAGGAATCTTCTGGTTTGGTGAATTTAATGAGTTCCACTTTATTGAATTGGTGTTGTCTTAAAATCCCTTTGGTATCTCTACCTGCAGAACCTGCTTCACTTCTAAAGGCTGTGGTATAAGAAACAAACTTAAGTGGTAATTGATCACCATCGATGATTTCATCACGGTACATGTTGATGGTCGGTACTTCAGCGGTTGGGTTTAAGTACCATGTATCTTCATCTGAAGTGACTTTATAGGAATCCGCTTTGAACTTAGGAAATTGACCTGTGGCGTACATCGATGCTTCATTGACCAAATAAGGTGGGATAATTTCTGTATATCCATGGTCTTCAGCATGCAAATCCATCATGAATTGAATCAAGGAACGTTCCAAACGTGCGCCCATGCCTCTATCAATGACAAAACGTGCCCCAGTGATTTTCGCTGCCCTTTGGAAGTCTAAAATACCCAATTTTTCACCCAAATCGGCGTGGTCTTTGATTGGGAATGTAAATTCTTTGGGTGTACCCCAGTCTTTGATCAAAACATTGTCCTTATCATCGATGCCCACAGGGGTGGTCTTCGATGGGATGTTGGGTGTGATCAACAATTTCTCTAAAATGTAAGCATCAATTTCAGCAATCTTTTCATCATCGACTTTGATTTGATCGCCGATTTGTCTGACTTGATCTTTGATCGCCTCTGTATCTTGACCTTTTTTCGCTAAAATACCAATCTCTTTGGATTTGGTGTTTCGTTCACTCTTAAGCTTTTCAACGGTTGAGATTAAGTTTCTACGTTCTTCGTCTTTTTGTACGACTTCTCTTAAATAACTGAAGTCGCCACCTCTGGTGTTGAGTCGTTCGATGGCTTCATCGAGATTTTCTCTAATCCATTTAATATCTAACATGATTTGTCCCCCTTTGTTAGAAAAAAAAGTCCAAAAGAATTTGCATTCTTAAGGACGAAATAGTCGCGGTACCACCTTAATTCTACCTGTACCTACAGATAGCACTTAAACATTTTAACGCTTGTCAGCGGGTGGGATTAGCACCTCTCATGAGTGGAATTCATAGGGCACTTATGGGTTCACACCAACCACCCACTCGCTTAAAATAGTGACCATACTACGGCTCATTCTTCGATTTGGTTTAATTATAACCTGTTTTCATCTTAAAGTAAATATGCTTCCGATGGATGGGTCAATAATAAACGTGGTGGGTGGTTGAGGTTTTTAATGAAAACATTGAAATTGCGTGACTATCTCTGTTTTCATCTGCAATATTGGCTTAAATCCACCTTTTCATATACGTTTTGTATATTTTTAGAAAATAAAGCGACCTTCTGTTGGTCGCTTTATCCAAACGTTTATTAAATTAAATGAGCGGTAGGTAACCGATGAGTGGGATGACTTGTTGTGTCATATAATCCACACGATACCCTACCAAAATACCTACGATTTGAATCATTTGTCCTTGATATGTACTGAGCAATTGATATGGTGGTAACACGTTACCAATCAGTACCGCTTGAGTACCCGGTTGATTGAGGGTTTTTTCCATACCGTAATCCATCAATATTGCTTCGAAAGTGACAACTTCTCCCAAGAGGGCGGTATTCAATTCACCATTGATGAGTAATTCATTCATTTGGATGGTGGTTGGGTTAGGTAGTACGACGGGGTTCAATATTTTATGTACCACGATTTGATCGATGTAGGAAATACCTTCCATCGGTTCATATACGTATCCAGAAATGATCAATTCATACCCTGTATACATGTGTAGGTCTTCACTCATTCGAATGAAATACCCTAAACCTGTTTCATCCATCACATAGGTCATCGTGTCATAGTGGAATTGCATCGCTGTAATGATGACTTTTAAGAACACACGTTCACCTAGGTGGTTGTATTGTGCATCCAGTAAGGTGGTGATTGGAAATGGTGAAATCGTGATGGTGAGTGTTTGACCATACGTCATACCCAAATAGGTCACTTCCACCAAAATATCGGTTTGATAAGCTTCGCTGACTTCACCTACCGTCACCACACCTTGATTGAAACTGATGAGATTCGCGTGAATACCCTCATTCGTAATTTGAATGGACCCATGGAAATAAGGGTGTTCTAACGGGTATGGCATCACTTGTTCGGTGTAATATGGGTGGTCTAGCATATGTAGGGCGTAATTGAGGATTTCAGCGGTGATGTCTTCGGCAGTCATCTGCAAGAATGTGTATTCATTGGTATTGCCTGTGAATACCGCAGTCATCATCAATTCACCATACATTTCAATGCCTACAAAGTATACTTGAATGCCCACAAGTTCGTTTTCCATTTGAAGTAATGCGGTATGGGCTTGTTCGCTTGCTTCTAATAATTGAATGGCATACATCGCNTTGGTTAAATAGAACGTGCCATTTCTATTTTCAATGACGCCATAATAGGTGGTATAAAAGGCAAGTGATGCGCCATTTGGATCTAACATACCTGTTTCATACAACGAGATTTCCGATAAGGTCGGTTCACTGTCATCAAAACCGATGACAGCGGATAACGCGTCGTTACCCCAGGCGTTCACTTGAATCGTACCATAGACATAATTTAGGTACCCATAAACAAGGATGATATCCCCTATTTGATACCCACCAAAGCCTTCTAAAACAATCATGCCGGTGGCGTCTTCAATGATGGTTCTCATCTCTTGAACAGCCCGAACGGTGCCCTGGATTACAACAAACGAATCATCATCCAGTAAGGTTAAGTCAACGATATTGGTGATCGGATACGGTTCGATATGAATCGTATAAACGATGACATCTTCGGTGGTACCAATCAAAGCGGTGATTTGTAGCGTCATCGTCACAGGTTCATTGACCATTTGAACGATATTGTCTACCAAATATGCGCTACCTGTGAGTATTTCATAACTGAGATACGCATCAAATAACCCAAAGTAAGTTGGCATTTCAATGGTTTCAAATGGGTGGTAAATTTGATTTTCAAAATGTTCTCTACCCATGTTAAATAACGCGTCCAATTTTTCTTGATCGGTTGAATATGATAACTGAATGCCTGCTTCACCACCAGAATAATAAATTGCTGGCGCGGNTATCGTTTCGTTGTAATGGATAAATGCTTTAATTGTNACGTATAGTCCAACGTAGTTATAGAACACATTTCTTTCGTAAATATTCGCGAATAATACATCTTCTTGGGTGTTTTCATCGACTAAGAATAAATTGTTGTATTCGCGACCAACCGTACCTGTAATGACGATGTATGTCATCCATGGTGAAGATGAATTGATTTGTCTTGCTTCAAACAATGTCATCGGGATTGGTTGTGTGAGGATGGTGTTATCACTCGATATGAAATGTGCATTGTAAGCTTCAACTTGTAGTGCTTTTTCACCTTGATATGTGGTAACTACGCCTTGGAATTGGACACGGTCATTGGTGTAATAATAGTGTTTACCCAAAATCATGATGTACCCTGTAGCGTCGCCAACGATGATGTATGGGATGGTTTCATCGTAGCTTGTAAATAGAACTACCGCATCTAAGTTCATCGTTGCGCCAAGTGGTGCCATTTGAATTTGTTCTACAGTAGAGAACTCAATCGGTTCTACATATAGATAAAGCTGGAATGTTTGAATGATGTCATAATATTCAATCGTCACTTCAAATGTGATGGTGGTGATTTCGGTGATCATTTCACTGATATAGCCAAAGTCCATGTTGTATAGGCTTGGGTCACTAATAAGTATATAGGATAATTCTGGGTAATATGGACTCAACCCTACTTCAAGGATAACTTGTTGTCCCGGACGATAGACTTTATCGTACATATCGATGATTTGTTGCTGTATTTCATCCACAATCATTTGATTGGATAGATTGACTTTAATATCACCCATAGCATTAAAGAACATCAATTGATTGCCCATAGGGTGTGGTGAAGCATACCCTTTAAGGGTAACATTACGGTTCAAATTCATGTGTAAAGTCATCATACCTTCTGGGGTGGTCGGAACAATAGAGACGACACTGCCTTCTTGTACGATGAAATATTGGCTGGTCATGTCATTAAAGCCTAAAGTACCACTAACTTCAAAACGTTTGTACTGAAAGAATAAGATGGATAGTGGGACGTTCATAAATTCTGAAACCGAGAGAACAGCGGTCGAGGTCGGGTCAGGATTACCATAATCGACAATCATTGTTACCACATCACCAAATTCACTGACCAATATATTGTCTTGTGAGCCACTCAAGTGACCTTTGATTTGAATACGATCACCTACATGGATGTCATTTCGATTCGTGTATAGTGCCAAAAAGCCCGTTTCATCCCCTACAATGACAAACCCATTGTTCGGTTCTGTGAGGACGATGACTTCTAACGTCACTTCGGTGATTGGCATCGACTGTAAATCTACAATCGATGTGAATTGAATCATCGGTTGAATGTGAATAAAGATGGTGTAAAGCGTTGTGACGCCATCTAAAACAATCGTTACTTGGAGTTCAACCGCGATGAATTGATCGATTTGATCGTTGACATACCCTGTCGATAAGTTGATATAGTTGGCGGAATCATTGACATGTTGCCACGAAATGACAGACCCATAGAGTTTGTCTGTGAGTGGGAAATGGATGGTATCGCCTGGAAGGTAGAATGTATGCACAAACTGATTCATCAATTGGAAGTAGATCCAATCGATCTTTTCTGGTGTGGTTAATTCGTGCATTTCGATGTCTGTAGGTCCATTGAGGAATGCGAAGTGTAATCTACCACCCACATCAAAGTTCATGAGGGTAAAGCCTGTAAGTGTCACTGGCATGCCTTGATACATGGCTAGGTTTTGATTACCCATTGGGTCTAAGCTTAAAATACCTGTGGCGTATGGGCCATCGGTCAAGAAATAATAGCCACTGTTAGGATCGAATTGAAGGGTACCTGTGAGTTTGACAAACTTGAACCAGTATAATGGGTTATCGCCTGGAAGGTTAACGAATACCGATAATGGGATTTCGGTAGCTTCAGGTAGAGGTAATCCGGTTTGTAAAACTTCGAGTAAAACGGTATTTGGATCGTTAGCGATGACAATCATACCCATTTGAGTTTGTTTGTAACCAACGAATACCGCTTCATCCCCTGGATTCAATGCTTGGTTATTAGGAATAAATACCGTGTATCCATCTAGTAGGATGACTGTACCTGGAATCATTGGAATGTGTGCCAAAACAACCCCTTTAATCTTGACATAGTCATTGTCGTTTAGACTTAAGAGTTCTTCATAAGTAACAAACGTATCCGGTTTCAATGTGAGGTTAAATACCGCTGTTTTACTGAACCCTTGTAAAGTAATCACACATTGGAGTTGAATGATTCTTTCTGAATCGGTTGGTTGGAACGTGAATGTTTGCATATCGAAATACGCCGCATTATCACCAATCACTGACCATTGTAAAGTGGTGCCGTACGTTGGGTCACCATTTGGTAGTTGTAATACTGCACCTGGGTAGAAGACCCTACCTTCAAGTTGGGTTGTACCTAAAACGATCACTTGGTCAATGATGTCTTCAGGTGTGTATGTAGGCACATCCATGCTATTTGGAATATAAGCGATGTGCCATAAACCAGCCATCGATTGGAAATCATGGATGTACGCTTCAATAATGACCGTTTGATTGATGAATGGCATGAGTACGTTATCATCCACAATCGAACGATAGTTGATCATGATCTTGTCCTCTGAGAATGGGGCTTGTAGATAGAAGCCACCCATACCATAACCTAAATAAGCTTCGAGTTGGACACGTTGTCCATAGACCAATGTGTTGGTTTCATCCAATCTCATGACATCTTCATAGGTGAGGGTTGTCAAACTTGGCATATCAAATGTGCCTGTAGAAAGAACCATACCCGATGGGTTAATGAGTTGAGGGGTGTGTTCAAAATTATCATAAGAAGCTTCAAATTCGATGACATCGCCCACAACAAATCCTGTAGGGTTCGCTAAAACAAAGATGTTTCCAGTGCCATCTGAAACATAGAATCCTGGGAATCCCGGTCTAGGGAATATGAACGTGATGACCCCTTTGACTAAGATGCGGTCTACAGGTTTAGATAACAATATGGTTTCAATGAGGTCATAGCCTTCATCAAGTTGCCATAACGCATACACATGGATCGGTTCAAGACCCATTTGGATGTCATATACTTTGGTTTCAAATGTATCTTCTAAATACCAACCTAAGAATTGATAGCCTTCTCTCGTTGGGGTTTGTAATATGTATTTATCTTGATAACCAATCAACAACACTTGAGTATACGTGTCTTCAATGTGTAGGTGAAGTTCAATCGCGAGTGGTTCAAATTGTGCGTACAAACGAATATGGTTTGCAGGCATGTGTGTGAGGGTGAATTCATTGAGTAAGAATTCATCAGTGAACCAACCTGTAAATGCGTACCCTGGTTTGGTAGGTGGTTCAATAGCAATCGGGTCAGTATACTTCACTTGCATCTCAGATTTAACAATATTACCAAAGCTAATCGTGTAAATGTTGTGTTCATACTTCGGAACAATAGTGATATTACGATCAGGCATGGTTGTTAAGGTAAATGGGGTGTCATTTTCTAGCCATCCCACGAAGGTGAATCCTTCTATTTGTGGTGGAGCCATCAANGTAATTTGGCTTTGATAGGCGATTTCTTGATTTATCAATGCGCCTTCAATGATGTAGGTTAATTGATAATTATTGATCGACCATTTCGCATACAATACCGCGCCATCGACAGGCATTTGATTGAACACGAACAATGTCGTAAACTCAGATTCTGTGTACCAACCCATGAATGTGTGACCTTGTTTGGTTGGATCTGTCGGTTTCGTCACATTTTCATCGATGATACCATAAATGGTAGATACTTCAGACCCGCCATTGCTGATGAATTGAATGCTGTATTGGATTGGCATCCACTTCACATATAAGGTGATATCGGATGAACCCATCTTGTTAAATGTATATAGATTTTCAAAAGTGGATTCTGTGTAGAAACCGTGGAAACTATACCCAACTCTGGTGGTTTCTGGTGCGGTGATGGTTGACTCAAAATCAGCAGTCATCGGAAGAATGGTAGTACCACCATTCACGATGAATGTGATGGTGTATGTGTTGATGATCCATTTCGCATGCAATGTAGCACCACCCACCGGCATGGTCGTAAATACGAATGGTGTAATCCATGTGGCATCTGAATACCAACCATCAAATGTGTAACCCACTTTGGTTGGGTCTTCCGGTTTGGTAACAACATCCATGTAGTTGGCTGAAATTGCTGTGACTGTTGTACCGCCATTTGTATTAAATGTGATCGTGTATGGGCTCGCTGTCCATTTCGCGTACAATGTCATGTTGGTATCTGGCATCGTGCCTACGGTGTATGGCGTGGTGAGCGTTTCATTGCTATACCATCCAGCAAAATCATAGCCTTCTTTGGCTGGGTTTGGTATGGTAATGACTGAACCATAGCTTTGTGTCACAGGATTGATTGGCGACCCACCAAGGGTATTGAATGTCATTGTATAACTATTGATGTCCCATTTCGCGTATAACGTAAACGCTTGTGTCACTGGTGTTGTAAACACAAATGGGATGGTGAGTGTTTCATCTGTATACCAACCACCAAAGGTATGGCCCACCTTGGTAGGGTCAGTAGGTTGGGTGATGGCTGTATTATAATCGGTCGTGATGGATGCTACAAGTGTCCCTTGATTGGATTCAAATGAGACGGTGTACGT
>JGI24732J26686_1000109_pt1 | contig 54572 bp, 45 predicted proteins | sample EPASupsiteHSE623_FD_26686 | JGI IMG/M metagenome (IMG submission 26686)
CTAGTACAGCGAGGCCGAAATAGGCCTACAGATACTTCAGGGTAGGCTATGTCTTTCTGGGTGGTGCACTGACAGCGTTCTAAAGGGGGACGACCTGCAGACCCCTGGCCAGTGGAACGTGATGCTTCCAATTCAAATAAGAGCTTCAGTGAGTGAAAGGCCAGCACGCTTTTTGGGTTAACACTGATGCCCTGGGTTAGTCTCAAGGCCTTGGTCCAAAAACGCGTCCGCGGGGGACATTTACGATTATAGGCAAGCGCTGGCAGAGAGCTGTTTGATGGACAGATAGCATGACCCATGGCATTTCATGGACCACGTGTACATGCGAATCTGATACCATCATCCTCTTTCTGCAGCTCTGGCCTATCTACATAGGTGTTCCCCGCGGACGCGGGGTCAGGGGGGCCCGTCGGCCTTGAGACACCCAGGGCATAATGCACCACCCAGAAAGTGCATAGTTATTATTCTTTGATTCGTGCTCTTAATCCGTTGCTTGACAGAGCGTCCCCACCCACGAGAATTGCAGCCTTATTTAAGCCCAGATGTACTAGTCCACATTGCTCGACATGCGCCCAGTTCAGTTAATTATGCTGAGCAGGTTGGTTCACTTGGATATATCTTCAGTCAGGTTCCAGATAAGGCTCAGGCATGCAACGACCTGATCCAGCTGGCTCACAAAAAGGCTGACCTAATGAGTGTTTCTTAGTCATCGACGATACAACATTGAATAAATCCTATGCAAAAATTGACTTAATATATCATCATTAAAGCAGAAAGCATCATAAGGTATAGATAGAATAATTATTACTGCACTGCTCTGAACAGGTGTACTCCTATAATGCTAGAACGGTTTGACGGAAAAAAGCTTAATAGAATCAGCCAAAGGCGTAGCGAGGTGACTTTATGCCAACGAGTAAGAAACAACTGGAGAAGCTGAACAAAGTAAAGAAGGCAAAGGCAGAAGAGCTCTCGAAGCAGGCAGCTTCAGGTAGCGAATCCGCCAAGAAGAAGCTCAAGAAGCTCGAGAAAAAGATCAAATAAGCCGCCTGGTCTTTCAACCTATTTTTATCTTCTTTTTAAATGGCTAATATAAACGCGCATAGCTTAGCAAGTCGTAAAATGCTCATATCTGGAGGGTCGCGGAAGGCTTAATTTTCAAAGCTTAATACTAAGATTGACATTAAATAAAGCTGGGCTGCCGCTCGCGACCGTGAACTAACAATTCCGATAAGGTATTCTTTTTGGATATACTAACAATCTGGGCGTCTTAGGCAGACGGGTTTGAGCGCATCCTCGGGGAACATCACATTGATAGTCGAGTGCTGTCCAGGAACTGTTCAAGGGATATGATAGTCAGCACTCAATCATGCAATGAGGTATGCAGCATGAAAAGCTGAGAGGGATGAATACCCAATAACCGAGCCCCGATTCAGCATACCTCACTGCGCCATCAGCATCAGGCCTTTATGCCGAACTCCGGCAGCCTCTCTCTGGCAGCCTCTCTCTTCTCCTGGAAATCTGACAAGAACTGCTGTATTCTCTCTGCAACGAGCTTCTTGCATGTGCCGCACATGCGCCGACCTGACCTGCACTCCTCGTACAGCTCTGACAGCTCCTTCTCATCATCAGATAGATGGAATACCAGGAACTCGTAGACAGAGCACTTCTCGGGCTCGCCTCCCAGCTTCTTCTGCTCGGATAGGCTCTGCTTCCCGCCTGTGATTGCCTTCATGATCTTCTTTGCAGCCTCCTTTGGGTCTTCAGTCAGGGCTATGTGGCTCTCAGGCTTGCTGGAGGACATCTTTCCGCCTGTAAGGCCTGTCATGAAGCGATGGTATATGGATGCAGGAGGCATGAATCCAAGCTCCCCATGGCTCACCTCGACATTCCTCACCAGCTCATCAATATCACTCAGGAGGTCAGAGGTTGGCGCAGCCTGAACATCAATATGCTCTTCATACTTCTTTGTCCGTCCAAGGTCCGCCCCCTTCAGAGCATCATAGACTGCATCGATCAGCTCAGGACCTGCAGCCTTTCCCCTGATGCTTATATAGCCCTCCCTGGGCTCCACAAGGAACCTTCTCATCCTGTAGGCCAGGTCCCTGGTCAGCCTTATATGGGCATCCTGGTCAGAACCCACAGGTATGACCACCGGCTTTGGGCCGCCGTACTCCGGCAGCTGAGGATGAAGAATGTCAGCACTTTGCGCCATCACGCTCTCCATGTGGGCAATGCTCGTCTCTCCTGAGAAGCCGTATATGGCACTGACCTCTGAGAAGTTGGCAGATGCAGCCAGCTCAAAGGCCAGGTTTCTCACCCCAAAATCCTCTGACTGGAAGTAGATGTGCCCTGAAGGCTCAAAGCCCAGGGCGATTAGGCTTAAGATGTACTCGTTTATGCCCAGATCTCTGCACCTCTGCCAACTTATGCCTCTGACTGCATGTGCCTCCATATTGGCAATGGCTGCAAAGGCATCTCCGCCCTGCTGCTGGTGCCAGACTATCTCATTCATGACCATCAAGTGGCCGAAATGAGCCCGGCCTGTTGGCATGAAACCGCTCATGACTGCAAAGGGCCGGTGCTGCTGCATAGCCCTGAGTACGGACCAGTAATCCCTGTGGCCGAAGATTATCTTTCGCTTCATGTAGCGATGAGGTGCCCCCAGCTGAGGAAGTATCTCATCGAAGTTCGATATTCCGAACTCATCAAAAAGCTTAGAATAGTCATCTACATACACTGCGCCCCAGGGGTCCAGCTTCACATCCATGGCTGCTGCCAATGAAGTAGCTGATATATCTATCTTCTCATCATTATTCAGTGCTGGATTGAGGATAGCAGGGAACCTGGCAGGATAAGGATGAGGAGCCAGGATAATGTTTATGGGCTAACAAAAATAAACTATTTATATGAAAAAGTATTTGTTATATAGATAAATAGAATGTGACTATTATGAGACAATTTTCAGTAAAAGTACTGGATGACAACGACCGCGAGTTCGTTGAGGTTCTAAGGGAGCTTGGCATCCCAAGAAATGTGGCAAGCATGATCACCTATCTTGCCAATGTGCAGGAAGCCACCTCCAGAGAGATAGAGATCGGCTCGAACCTGAGGCAGCCTGAGGTCTCCATTGCCATGAGGACTCTTAGGCTCAACAACTGGGTCGAGGAGAGAGAGATCAAGAAGGACGGAAAGGGCAGGCCAATGAAGGTCTACCGTCTGACAATATCTCTACCTGACATAATCAGGCACTTCGAAGAGGAGAAGAGGCGTGAATCTGCAAAGACCATGGAGAGCATAGAAAAGCTAAAAGAACTCAGCAGATCCCTCAGCACAGAAGCACCTTCTGCTTGAAGATTTTCTGTCAAACAGACGATCCAGGGCAAAAAAGCCGGCCTGGCATTGGACAGTCCTTATCCCAAATGGAGAGATAGGTCACCTGTGAGGTGACCCCCTCCAGGAACGTCCTTGGTTAAATTATTCCTCCTTGCCGCTTATGTCTCTGACATCTTCGAGATTCTCCTCGATGAGCTTCCTATCCAGGTTCTCGCGCTTCTTATCGCCTTTTCTCTCGATATCGCGTTTCTTGAACTGAGACATAAGTCTTCACCTCGAAATCATCCAGTCTTCAGGCTGTATTAACCTTTCCGTCTGAGCCCCAGGCAGGCCCACTGGTCATAAATTCCGCTAGGATCCTGATTATCGATTACCTTTACATCAAAGCCCTGGTCAGAGAGCACCTTCGCGATACGGCGCGCCTCCTTCTCAGTGTAGACCGTATACAGCGCCAGATTCCTGGCAAGCCTCGATGACTTGACTATGATCTCCTGCCACATGAGCCAGTTGATGTCATCTATGAGCCCCACCATGAAGCCTACAACTGCATCGAACTTTCCCTGATCAATGAACCTATCAATCATCCTGGCGTCCAGGACAAAGGCCTTCTCTGGAGGCAGCTTCCCATTCTTCAAGGCCTGACATAGGTCGCATCTGTCATTATCCATGGACAGAGGAGAATGGCCCAGCCTCAAAAGCGCCTGAGTGGCCATCCCTCCTCCGCAGCAAATCTCAAGAATGCTCATGCCTTCAGGAAGTAACGGCCTTAAGAATGACTCCAGGCGGTCGATCCTGTCAGGGACGTAGAGGGGCGGACCCTGGACAAAACAGCTATCGCAGAAGAGCTCCTCGGCCATAGACAGGGCAAAATACTCTATCAGTGCCTCCATGAACTCGTCTTCGCCTGCGGAAACCTTCCGGCCTGCAGGAGCCTGGCAGCCTTCGAGTACCTTCCTTTCAGAGTAAATATCAGTGACCAGCACCCATATATCTGCAGGCTCGGTCAGGTGATAGGCGATGCCAAGCCTCCATCGGTCCGAGAGGACCTCCACGGCCTCTGCAGCCTCCTGGCCCTGGGAGAGCAGCTCCTCAGTCACAGGCAGGTAAGAGAGATCTTCTAACGATTCTTCGGCGAGGAAGATGCTTGCTCCCTCGTCCAGGCCAAGGATCTCATGTAGCAGCACGGCTATGGCACTGTCCGATCTGGATATCAACCTTCTCAAAGGGAGGTAACTGGCGACCCATAAAAGGAATGGCTTGGGGTGAACCTCGGTGGATTCGTCGTCGGCAATTTAATTTATACGACTACCAAAGCAATGCCTAGATCGCAGGATTGGAGATATTGGGACACTTGCTAAGGAAGTAAGAGCTTGGGAAAAAGAACGGAAGAGGATCAAAGCTATTATTCAGTGGGAATTTACTAAAGAGGATGCCAGAGATAAGTTCCATCGGCATTATCTCATCGCTCAAAATTAATGTTCCTATGTAGTAGTACAACGAGGCTGAAATAGTACTATGGCCGCAGCAGGATAACTATCTTGCATGAGGGATGGAATCATGATTGTATTTCTGCTAGGTAGACTGCCACTTGAGGCCTGGACCTTAAGCGCGTCCACATGTGACGCACACTCATGATTCCGATTGAGAGCGCGAACTGAGAGGGATAGCCATATCTTTCGTGACGAGGCACTAACAGCTGGAGGCCTCAAGGCCGACTACCCCCCCATACCACACACCATTGGAATACAATGGCTGGCTTAGACAGGCGGCCAGATTTGACCGGGACTGCAATGCACTGGTGCGGTCTCGTAGGCCAAATCTTCCAGCAGCAAAGATGAGATAGAGCAGCCCCTAAGTGAAGAGCTGATCAAGTCCTGTGCATCGGCGGAGGCATTAGGTTGATTCGCGAGGCAGGATGAGCGACTCACAATGACACCATAAAAGACTGAGACGGGATTAGCGAACTCACTGCAGATTAGCCTTGAGATGTTTGTTCCAGCACTTATAGGAATATGTAGATCTCAGTGTCGAGCTAGAAAATATGCCAGAATGACAGTGAGGCCAAAGGATAGCTATATGGTGTAAAAGATATGCTGGTGGTGAGATCCCCGCACCCTCTATCGCCACGCATCGGATTTCCACAGGATGACTGATCCCCCGAGCCTGCAATTTAGACGGATACAGCTAACTTGTATAGCAGATCCCTAATTGAGCGATTGAATAGACAAGAATCTATTTCTATAGATGAATCCCTCCATAGTTTCCAGAGGGATGAAGTTGCACTCATTGGCCATAGCTGTTTGTTTACTACTGGCGATTTATATATTGCAGCCAGTTGCCGCAGATGATATAGATAAATGGATTCATTATACTAAAGACCAAAATCCTTCTGTAAGATCAAGCGCTATATATGCGCTCGGAAAGACAAACGATACAAGAGCCTTGGAACCATTAATCCAAGCCCTTAAGGATAATGAATCCTTCGTCCAATCGGGGGCTATTGAGGCTCTTGTAATGATTGGAGAGCCTGCTGTAGAGCCGCTTATTCAGGCTCTTAAGAGCAATTACACCATCGTGCGATCAAAAGCTGCTGAAGCCCTAGCAGGGATCAAGACCAATGATAGCAGAGCAGTGAAACCATTAATTCAGCTTCTCAGAGATAACGATAGCGAAGTACGAGAAAATGCGGCATTTGCCCTCATGGGTTTCCAAGATTATAGAGCAATAGAGCCATTGATTCAGGCTCTCAAGGATAACGATTACACCGTCCGGTGGTGGGCTTCAGAAGCTCTGGGAAAGATAAATGATACCAGAGCCATAGGGCCGCTGATCTACGCACTAAGGGATGATGAAGACGTTGTCCAAATCGCAGCTATGGGAGCTATGGTTATGATTGGATGGCCTGCTGTAAATCCGCTGATTGTGACTCTTAAGGATAACAGCAGCAGGGTCAGATCAAATGCTGCAGAGGCTCTCGGACATATTAAGGATGCAAGAGCGGTAGAGCCGCTAATTCAGGCGCTCAATGATAATAATAGCTATGTTCGATATAAAGCTGCAGAGGCTCTCGGAGAGATAAACGATACAAGGGCTGTAGAACCGCTAATCTTGCTTCTGAAAGATAACAACAGCATCATCCGAGGAGAATCGATATCAGCTCTCGCAAAGATAAACGATACCAGAGCGATAGGGCCCTTGATCCAGGTCCTCAAGGATGATGCAAATGTTCATGATACCAGTGTTAGAGAAATTGCCGCAGAGGCTCTCGGCATCATTGGTAAGCCTGCGGTAAAGCCACTGATCCTGGCTCTTGAGGACAATGATACGGTTACCCGGGCATTGGCCGTTACAGCTCTCGGAACGACTAAAGATGGCAGTGCTATTGAGCCATTGATACGGGCACTCAAGGATAATAGCAGCATAGTCAGAGCCGAAGCTACCCATGCCCTGGGAAGATTAAATGATACTAGAGCTTTTGAGCCGTTGATCAAAGCTCTCAAGGATAACGATAGCGATGTCCAATATGGTGCTGAATTGGCTCTCGGGAACATAAAAGATGCCAGGGCAGTAGAGTCATTGATGCTGTTTCTCGCAAGCGATGATAGCTCTGCCACCAGGAGAGCTATAAGTGCACTCGTATCGATTGGTGAACCTGCTGTAAGTCCTCTCATTCAAGCTCTCAAGGATAACGATAGTAACATCAGGGAAAACTCTGCACGAGCCCTAGGACAAATCAATGATACGGGAGCTGTGGAGCCACTGATCCAAGCACTGAGTGATAACGATCGTTTGGTAAGATACGCTGCGGAAGAGGCGCTAGGTAATATAAAAGACACCAGAGCTATAGCCCCATTGATTTTAGTTATTAATGATAGTTATGCTAAATATGCTCTTGGTGAGATTGGGAAGCCTGCTGTAGAACCATTGATCCAATGTCTAAAGAATAACAGCAGCGGGGTGCGCTCAAATGCTGCATGGGCGCTCATATTTATCAAAGAGGACAAAGCAGTAGCAGTAGGGCCACTAATTTGTGCCCTCAAAGATAATGATAGTGAGGTTCGATCTGAAGCTGCCTATGCTCTGGGATTCATTAGAGATACTAGAGCAATAGAACCATTGATTCAGGCACTTAAGGATAATGATAGTAATGTCCAAAACAGTGCAAATGAAGCTCTAGAAAGAATAGGCGGATATATAGAGGAAACTGCGTATGCGTAATATGAGCCAAATGTGGAACGGTCATAATGATTGTATATAACAGCAGGCGTGACCGGCGACTTACTTCGATGGCGATCAAATGGACTGAATTTTCCAGCCGTCACGCCGAGACAGGAAAGAAGCTCAGACTACCTTTGCAGGTTCATGGCTCATATAAGACAGGTCCTTTGTAACTGATGCCATCGTACTTTTGCGGCAGATCTGGCATAGGTGTGTGAGCCATCCCCGCGGACGTGCGTGGCGGGCAGGGCATAGAGCCGCAGCCCGGGGCATAGAGCATCATCCAAACGAGGAGGTCCTGCTCAGTCATCCAATGAACCGATCTTGTCCCTGCAGGATAATTTATCTGGCGTGGAGGAATGAATCAGGCCTTATTTCAGCCTGAATGTACCAAAGTTAGTACGTTGTACTCTGGTTATGGGAAAGTCTGCCCAATAGATATACCGATTATCAGATTATCCCCCCGGTGTCCGGAATGAAGGCCCGGACTTTGAAAGCGTTGGTGGAAGGCATGAAGGCCGGAGTCTTTTGCCACTCAGCACGCCCAACGGGAATAAGTTTATCTTATTCAGATTCAAATCAGGGATGTTGAATCTCATCGATATTCCAGGCGTAGGCGCCCGCATGAGGGAACGCCTCATTGAGCGCTATGGTGCTGAAGAACCCGCCATGCAGGCCATAAGCAATGGCGATATACCCGGACTTTCGAGCATCATGAGCGAACGCCAGGCGATCACTCTTGCCAGATGGGCGGCGGCCATGAGCCATGGCCTTCACCCAGATGACTTCCTGGCAACAGATGAGGCAGTCAGAATATACCAGGCTCTGATACAAAAGATTGCCAAGTACGCACATACCGACTATGCCAGGCTCAAGATATCCATACTATTTCCATCCTCCTCCCCAGAGCTTATCGCAGAGAACAGGAAGCTGGCAGAGTCGGCCATCGCCCACGCGCAGTTGCTGGAAGGCACGGGGATTGATGATCTGCTCAGGAAGATCAAGCCCCTTAAAGAGAAGTCCATGACCAGAGTGAGGGGACGGGCTGTGGCTGTAGAGTCACCAGATGTGCTAAAGCAGCTCAAATCGCGGTCCCTGGATAAGGTTATAGATCTCATAATGGCCGAGAACGCAAGAGAGCTTCAGGACGCAGCTCGTAGCTACAGCCATGTCTGCTTTATCGGGGACCTCCATGCTGATGCAGATGTAGAGCGCGCCGAGTGCCTGGATAACTGGTATCTTGTACCTGAATCAATCCTTTGCTACTATTCCGAGAATATGGACGCCATCTCTGCAGCAGTTGAGGCGTCCAGGGTCCTGCATGAAAAGGGTATACGCAAGTTCCAGGGTCTTGAAGCTCTAGAGAAGCTAATAAGTGGACTGGCCCTTGCGGATGACGAGGAGTCTGGAGAGATGGCACGCCTTCTCAAAGATCTGTCCGGATCTGTGGACGAGGCAGCCTCCTGGGCCGACTCAGAACTCAAGCGCAGGATAGAGGCCAGCTCAGTCACACTTGAAGGCATGGATATACTCCAGGCTCTGGGCAGGGGCGAAGGTGTCAGGGAGCTCTTCGAGGTCAAGATGAAGGGCGTATTTCAGGAGGTGCTGAAGGATGCCAAGGCCCGTGTGGCATCAAAGCTCGCCCTCTCAGGCCCGGATACGGTATACCTGGACGAGATCTTCTCGTCTGAGGTGCAGTACCCCATGGAGCTGGACCGCCAGTCCCTGCACAGATTTGAGCAGGACCTGAGAAGCAGGATCGAGTCCCGTGCTCTCAGGTCGCGCCGCGAGCTTGCCCGGGGCCTGGAAGATAAGAAGGACCAGGTCTTGGAGATGATCTCCCAGCTCCTGGAGTTCGACCTCTCATATGCTCTCGGCAGCTTCGCCCTGGCTGAGAAGCTGGCAATGCCCGAGATCATTGATGAAATTGGCCTGGGGTTCCTGGATGGCAGGAACTTATTCCTGGAGAATCCTGAGCCTGTCAGCTACTCACTGGGAAAGACGGGGATGATAGAGCACCAGGAGAAGATAGTCCTTCTAAGCGGCGTGAACTCGGGAGGCAAGACCTCGCTCCTGGACCTGGTATCCCAGATAGTCATACTGGCCCAGATGGGCCTGCCGGTGCCGGCATCGTGCTGCCGGCTGTGCATCTTCCAGGAGCTGTATTACTTTGCCAAGAGCCGGGGCACTTTAAGTGCTGGAGCCTTCGAGACCGCCATGCGCAAGTTCGCAGTGGTAGAAAATGACCGTCGAAAGCTGGTGCTGGCAGACGAGCTTGAGGCCATAACCGAGCCCGGGGCCTCGGCCAGGATCATAGGCTGCATGCTAGATGAGCTTGACCGCAGAAATTCAGCATCCATCTTCGTCAGCCACCTGGCAGAGGAGATAAGGCGGTTTGCAGAGTCGCCGGTAAGAGTAGACGGTATAGAGGCCGCAGGCCTTGATGAAAATAACAACCTGGTGGTGCATAGGACCCCCAGGTACAACTACCTGGCCAGGTCCACTCCAGAGCTGATACTGGACAGGCTGGTGAGGACCACATCAGGGCCAGAGAAGGAGTTCTACTCAAGGATACTTGCCCGCTTCCATAAGTGAGCTGCTGGCGAGAAAAAAAGAACGCCATGCTGAGGCTGACTGCATGGCTAACAATCTATTCCCTCGCAGCCCTGATCTCGCCTCTTCTCAGTGGCGTTCTGGTGGATCTTGACATTCCTTTCCAGATCGAACTTTCCAGAGAACCTGCTGTGGGATCTCAAGTCCTTCTCGAAGATCTTATGGACATTCTGAGCTGCCTCCATGGTGCCATTAAAACTGCTGTTGGTATCTATGCCCGCCACCTGTGCACCAGTGGCATTGGAAGTCGAGCCAAAGTAAGCAGCCTGGTCCTTCTCAATCTTATCTGCCTGGAACGACTCTTCTATGCTGGCGCCCATGCCGCCCTGGAGCGAGTCTGAGCGGATGGATTTGCTCCCAGTAAGAGGAGTATCGCCTCTGAAATCGATCTTGGATGCCTCAAAAAAGTTCATGCTGGACTTGTTGGTCTCGCTAAGTGATGGTACACTCCTCTGAAGCTTGCCAGCCTTCTCAGACATGGCCTGCACTGAGCTCAGATCAATATCGCCGTCACCAGACAGGGCGTCGTCGTATGCCAGTGCAAGCCTGCTGTCCCTGATGGCCATCGCCGACTCAACCCTGCCAGTGCCGCTGACGGTCTTTGAGTCGCAGAACTGGCCGTACTGGGCAGGCTCTGGCAGGCCCACGGTCTTCTCTACCTTTATTTCAGGAACTAAAGCTCTTACAGATATGCGAGACGAGCTGCCAACAAATCCTGCAGGGCTTTCTCCAGTCGCTTCTACTATATTTTCAAGTGTGCCTGATGCACCTTTATCTATCCTGGCTATGAGGCAGATGAAGGCGGAAGCCCCAGGATTCATAGGCCCTAGATTATCCCAGGAGATATTCCTGCCTGATACAGATCCGCTTCTATTATCGGTGATGTAGCTCAACCCAGAGGGAAGCATATCCACTACCCTAACTGGACTTAGAGCTAAATCACCATTATTGGTGATCCTGATGGCAAAGCTGATATTTGACCCAGGAGCTCCAGACGATGTGTTTGCCTCCTTCACCACCACTATACTTGGAACCTCAACCTTAACTCCTGCTATAATGGAGCAGTAGTCAACAATTGCACCATCTGGAAGAATGCCCGCAACTTTAGCTTCTGCCGTCAGAATGCCTGTGGCATCATCCTTGATGCGTCCTACCAAGTTGACGGCGGCAGACTCGCCTGCCTGAAGGGGCCCTGGGCCTATATCTTCCCAATCTATTGTCCAGCCACCATCAGGGTTCTTAGCAGCAGTATAGGGCTGCTTTGAATCTGTGGATACAAAATCAAGCCCTTTTTGCATGGAGTAGTCCATCATCACCGGATCTAATGCCTGGCCTCCAAGGTTGGTCACCTTCATAGTGAATGTTACATTAGAGCCGATCTCTGCAGCGTTCATGCTGGCATCATTGCTCACCTCAATCAGAGAGGGCATAGTGGTCACATCAACAGAATCAGATGCTTTGACCACAGCCCCATCCGGGGCTTTAGCCTCTGCAGCTGCGAAGTTCTCCAGGGTGCCTGTGGCCTCTTCGCTGAGCTGGCAGCTTATAAATATCTTCAGGCTGGCTCCAGGGTCCAATGGCCCCACATCCTCCCAGGTCAGGGCGGTGGTGCCATTGGGGTTACGGACGATATTTAAAGGCTCAGGCTGAGAGTGGTTGAAATCCATGCCAGCAGGCAGGATATCCAATACCTTCACGGGGCTTAGTGTGAAGTTGCCCGTGTTGGTCACATTCAGGGTATAGACCACATCAGAGCATAGCCTGGCCGCTGCCTGATCTACAAAGCACCTGATCTCCACTGCAGGCGCCATGACTGTCAGGTTTGATTCTGCGGACCCGTTTAGCACAATCCCGCCGGAACTGGTGCCTGTGACATTGATCATATCTGTGAGCGTACCTGAGGCGCCCTCGTCTATTATGCAGGCCAGCTCAATATAGGTCGAGTTGCCGATCTCGAGGGGTCCGAGGTCTGACCAGGTGACGTTCTGGCCTGAGACAGATCCAGTCCGGTTATCTGAGACATAGCTCAATCCTTCAGGCAGCCTGTCTACGACCGATACTGAATCAAGTGCAGCATCTCCCGTGTTTGTGATATTGATTGTGGAGTTGATCTCCGTCTGAGGCACGATTAGTTCAGAATCAGTGGTCTTCTCTACAGTCAGGGGAGGCTGGACTGCAACGAGGCCCGCATCCCAGGTCGTGTCATTCTGGCCGGCTGCAAGAGATATACATGTCGTATTGGACTCAGACTGGTTTACGTCGCTATCCAGTGAATCATTAAATCCCTGGTCCTGCAGAGTGAAGTTATACCCCTGAGGAGCTGCCAGGCCTATGAAGTAGGCACCAGGCAGAAGATCCCTGAAGTGATAGTTGCCCTGGTCATCAGTAGCTGTTGAGGCCAGGATCGCTGATGAGCGGTTCGAGCAGGCGTACAGGTTGACCTGGACCCCGGCCACTCCAGGCTCTCCCGAGTCCTGGATGCCATTGGAGTTCAGGTCATTCCAGACAAGCTCTCCAAGGGACGCCAGCTTATACAGGCCTGCATCTACAGTGTCATCGATCTGGCCCGAATCCAGATGCACATCACCAGTCTGGCCTGTACTCACATCGGCATTGCTGTCCATTGCCGAATCGGTGCCCTGGTTGGCAGGGCTGAATACATAATCAGAGGGCTTTTCAAAGATCACATGATATCTGCCGGGCATCAGGGACGCGAAGCTGTAGCTGCCATTGGAGTCAGTTGTATTTGAGAGGATCTTGCTGTAAATGCTGGCATTGATGTCAAACCTGTACAGGTCCGCCGCAACGCCTGGAATTCCAGGCTCTCCCTGGTCCTGGACGCCATTGGTGTTGTAATCATCCCAGACGAAATCGCCAAGAGACGCATTTCTATACAGACCGGCATCCCAGGTGGTATCGTTCTGGCCTGATGTCAGGTTCATGAGACCCGTTTTTCCATCAGCTCCGGCATCGCTATCTGCTGCTCTGTCGATGTTCTCGTGGTTGATTGTGAATGAATATCCATCAGGGCCGACGAAGTCGAGATAGTAATCTCCCGGTGCAATATCCATGAAGGCATAGTGACCTGTGAAATCTGTGGCATTTGAGCCCACCAGGTCGCCGGATGATGTGTAGAGCCCGACCTCTGCCTGGCCGACTCCGGGCTCACCCTCGTCCTGGGCGCCGTTGCCGTTCATGTCCTCCCAGACGAAATCTCCCAGGGATGCATTCCTATAGACACCTGCATCCCAGGCCATATCGCTCTGGCCTGAGGCCAGTACGGCCGAGGCGGTCATGCCTGTGACCACATCAGCATTGCTGTCCCTGCCGGTATCTGCGCCCTGCTCAAGAGCGCTGAACACAAAGCCTGCAGGCAGGTCGAACTTCAGGCTATAGTTTCCAGGAGTCAGTCCCGTGAAGTTATAGCTGCCATTGCAGTCCGTGGCGGTGGCCTCGACAGATGCTCCAGATTTGATGAGCTCCACAGAGACGCCCGGCAGGCCCATCTCACCCTCGTCCTGGATGCCGTTTGCATTATCATCAATCCAGACCAGGTCTCCAATGGACGCAAGCCTGTACATGCCTGCATCTACGGTATCATTTGTTTGGCCCGAGTCCAGTTGTATATCCCCGGTCTGGCCTGTGACTACACAGACATCGCTATCCAGGGCCAGGTCGGAGCCCTGATTGGCAGCGCTGAATACATAATTGGCGGTTTTTTCGAAGATCACATAATATTTGCCCGGGCTTATGGAGGTAAAGCTGTAGCTGCCGTTTGAGACTGTAGAGTTGGTAAGTACCTTGCTGTAAGTCCCGGTGTTGAAGTCGAGACGGTAAAGGTCTGCAACTATATAGGATATTCCAGGCTCTCCCTGGTCCTGAATGCCATTGGTATTGCGGTCGTCCCATACAAGGTCGCCCAGAGACGCATTTCTATACAGACCGGCATCCCAAGTGGTGTCGTTCTGGCCTGATGTCAGAGTCACGATATCAGTTTTTCCGTCAGCCCCTGCATCGCTATCTGTTGCTCTGTCGACGTTCTGGCGGTTGATAGTGAATGAATATCCATCAGGGCTGGCGAAGTCAAGATAGTAATCTCCTGGTGCAATATCCATGAAGGCATAATGGCCTGTGAAATCTGTGGCATTTGAGCCCACCAGGTCGCCGGATGATGTGTAGAGCCCGACCTCTGCATGGCCGACTCCGGGCTCGCCCTCGTCCTGGACGCCGTTGCCGTTTATGTCCTCCCAGACGAAATCTCCCAGGGATGCATTCCCATAGACACCGGCATCCCAGGTCATATCGCTCTGGCCTGAGGCCAGTACGGCCGAGGCGGTCAAGCCTGTAATCACATCAGCATCACTGTCCCTGGCAGTGTCTGCACCCTGTCTAGGAGTGCTGAACACAAAGCCCGCAGGCAAGCTGAACCTCAGGCTATAGTTCCCGGGAGCCAGTCCGGCGAAGCTGTATATGCCATGATAGTCTGTGGCTGTTGCGCCCACAGAGGCTCCTGACTTGAAGAGCTCAACCAGGACTCCAGGCATGCCCGGCTCTCCCGAGTCCTGGATGCCGTTGGCGTTCACATCTTTCCAGACCTTATCGCCAATGGATGCCGGCCTGTACATTCCGGCGTCCGCGGTATCATCCGCCTGGCCTGAGCTGAGCTGTATCTCAGCCGTCCTGCCAAGGCTCTCGTCTGCATCGCTATCCGCTGCACGATCAGTGCCCTGCATTGGAGCGCTGAACACAAAGCCTGCGGGCAGGTTGAACTTCAAACTATAGCTTCCGGGAGAGAGACCATCAAAGGTATAGCGGCCACCCGAGTCTGTGATGGCGGACTCAAGAGGTGCGCCTGATTTGAGCAGATCTGCTCTGACTCCGGCAATCCCCATCTCACCCTCGTCCTGGATGCCGTTGGCATTATCATCACTCCACACCAGGTCTCCAAGAGATGCAGGCGGAGCCACAGTGACCCTGGCGGAGGCCGGGACATGGAAGGCCACGCCTCCGGAGGTGTATGAGACAGCCAGGTCGTTAGTGAGGTCCGCTCCAGGCAAGGCTGAAGCATTGATCACGGTGGAGACTGTAAAAGACACAACTCTGGGGCCTGTGAAGCTGCCCAGGTCCCAGGACAGAGTGGTATTCCCATCTGATGCGGTCACTGCTGGATCGCCTCCACACCCAGTACATCTCCCTGACACATAATCCAGCTCTGGTGGGAGGGTATCTGTCAGGCTGACATTATCATACAACACATTGCCGTCGAACCTGACATCGATTGGAAAATCGATGTACTGTCCTGGTATGCCTATCTGATCGGGTCCCTTGCTGGCAGTGACAGATGTCGAGGTAGTGCTATCCCTGGATGGCTGGCTGTAGGTACACCCGTTAGAAATGCAGCTTCCCTTGGCCTCGATGCTGTTGGTAGTGTCTCCCTGCGGGTTGGTCAGCCTGGCTGTGATGTGCCTTTGCCAGACGGTCCCGGCATCGATTGTCTGGTTTGACCACTTGATGGTAGTCCACCCGGTATGGGGGTCCTGGAGAGAAGTTCCATCTGAGGCATCGATATCCGTGAAGCCGTTTCCAAGGATATCGGTGATCTCCACGTTTGACGCCTGGCCGTTCCCGGTATTGTTCACTGTGATATCCCAGCCAACCCCGCCCTGGCTGTCAGCCTCCTGGACCCTGGGCGTCTTTGATACAGATAGATCTGGAAGCTGCAGGTCTATGGGCCAGGTGTTGGGTCTGGTGACGGCATTGCCGCAGGCGTCCAGGTATTGGAGAGTCAGGCTATTGGCCGTGTTGGGGGCGATGTCACTACAGCAGCTCTGGCAGTTCTTCAGATCGAAGGCGATGGTCACGGTCTCAGATTTGCCGATCTCATCTATGGTGAAGTTCAGGGTCCTGGATACGCCATCATAGGCAGGAGTGCCGAGGATGGCATGGCCTGGCGGGGATACTATTCTGGCGCTTCCTGCCACATACACCAGCCCTTCTGGGACCACATCAATTACTTCCAGTGCCTGGACTTCAAAGTCGTCAGATGGGTTGGATACCGTCGCAACATAGGTCCCGCCACAGGTGCTCATGGAATCTGTGACAAAAGCTGCAACCAGTGACGGCCTTGTCATAAGCGTAGCCTCGCTGGTCAGAGGCATGAATGCATCAGGGCAGCATCCCCAGTAGACCCTGGCCGTGTTCCTTGTATCATCCTGGCACCCTCTGGAGGCTGCAACCGTGGCGGTCAGGCTGATGCATACTCTTTCCCCAGGTGCAATCTCTGGCAGGTCCCAGACCAGAGGGTCTTGATCTGAGCCGGTGCCAGAGAAAGTTCTGTTTGAGATGGGGCTATCTACATTTGATGGGAGCCAGTCCTTCACCCAGACGTGCTTTGCAGCACAATCGCCTGTATTTTCGACCACTATGATCCAGGTCGCGGCCTCTCCTGGCCCTGCTGTAGCTATTGAGGGCGCCTGGCTTATGGCCAGGACTGGACTATACACATCAACAGTCACGAGGTCATCTTCAGTCTCGGCTTGAGAGCCATTGGGCTGCCTGTATGCATCAGGCTGATTTTGAGCAGTTCCACACGGGTCAGGTCCACAGCCCCAGACGGCTGATGCATCATCGGATAGATCGCCGCTTGAAGAGACATTAACACTGACATTTATGGTCTGGCTGCCTCCGGCAGGAATCTCTCCCAGGTTCCAGGTCAGGATCGCGGGGTTGCCGCTTATGCTATCAGGTGCGAGCGAGGTCCCCTCGGGCGCAAAGGTCATGCCTGAGCCGAGGGCATCCTTAAGCACTGTATTGTAGGCAGGTCCATCACCTGTATTATGGACATTGAGGGTCCAGGCCACCATCTCCCCTGCTGATCTGTTCTCAATGCCGGGCTCTCTGGTCACATTCAGCTCCGCCCTGTGGAGAGGCACTTCTGAGGAGGTATTACTGATCGCAGGCTCATTATTGCAGGTCAGGTCTGCCCTCAGTACCTGGCCGCTTTGTGACTTGCAGCCGGCGCCAATGGCAAATCGGATAGCGATAATCTCTCCAGGATTTAGGCTTCCACCACCGTTGGTGGCGCCAATTGTGCTGGACCTCCAGTCAAAGCTCCCGGACCCGTCAGGCAGGCAGGCATAGCTGAGGCCGACCTGAATTGAAGAATCAGTGTAGATCACCTGATCCATCTGGATACTGGAGGCATCATAGAGCGTGAGAGCCTCTCCATGAGCCTCCAGGCTGGAAGGCGTCAGGACTAGAAAAGACCCGGGCGCCATTACCGTTCCTGACGGCGCCTCATATACAGGCCCGGAGCTGCCGTGGATATACCATCCGCTAATATCCACAGGGTCAGGTCCAGAGTTGTAAAGCTCTATCTTCTGATCAGCATCCGGATATCCATCAGGGCTAAGAAGGATCTCATTTAAAGCCACGGTCTTGAGGCCGTGCACTGCCCGGCTTATGTTCCATGCAAGAGATGTGACTCCGGTATCAGGGTCCGTTGTAGATATGGGACCCTGAGAAGAAGTCCCTCCAGGGAACTGAATTGTGGTGAATCCTGCATAATAAAAGCCCTCAGGCAGAGTTATGGTGGCCTGAATGGCGCTGGCTGGAGCTCCTCCTGCGGGATTGGAGATCGTTGCCGTGTAATAGGCGAGGGGGCTTGGATCGCAGACATTTAGGAAGGCGTCACCATCAGGAGATGCAGGTCCTGAGATGGATGCCTGCAAAGCGCCCAGGGCACCTGAGGTAGAGATCATGACGAGCGACGCTAAAAGCAGTATCCTCAGCACCAGGCTTGACAGCCTGAGCTTCCGCCAATCTCTAAGTCTCATACTGATATCGTAGGGATATAGGACTGAGCCGATTCCCTCCCGCCTCTGGTACTTGGTTCTCATTCTTGCTTCTCCGGATGTCTCTGAATGATGCTGGCCTGGAGCACTAACCACGGGCTATGTCTATCCTGGGGCTGAGTCATGCTCACCACATGGTATGTAAATGACTGTATTTAAATTTTTACCATATTTCTCAAAATAGATTCCAAGCAGATTACATTGTCCCATATGGCCCAGATGCCTTAATCACCCGGGCATGGATATTTAAAATGCCCAAAAATTAAAAGTTAAGTGAATCATCTAATGCTGACTGGAGAAGATCTTCAGGTTATTCACAGCTGCTCCAGATCCCCAGGCATTTGCTGTCTGTCTATGAGCGATTACGCTGTCCGAGTTAGATTTGGGGCAGCACTGGCCGCAGTCCTGGTTCTCCTTCACCAAGATGTTATTGGCAGCAGTTGCATGGCCAACGCTCCTGGCGCTTTGATCTCCCATATCTATGTAATCAATGTTCTTTGGCCTGGCATGGCGGTCTTTGGATGTAACCACCATTATGCTCTGGTTATCTCTGTCGCTGATGGCATAGCCTGTGGGAGGCACGCCTGTGACGTTCACCAGGTTGTTGAGCTCCCCACTGGCAAACTCGCCTACCTGAGTGAGCACATCAATCTCTATCGACTTTCCAATATCCAGAGCGCTTACATTATCCCAGACCACCTCATCGCCCTCAGGACGCCCGCCTTTGTTATCAGAGACGTAGCTCAGCCCCTCTGGCAGGGTATCCACAACCTTGACGGGATCTAGAGGAGTCTCCCCCGTGTTGGTGATCTTTATGTGAAAAGTAGGCTTATCAAGCGGCTTTACCACGGGCGGGTCTACGCTCATATCAGTAGTTGCAACTGCAACGATTGCCAGTGAGCTGAGCAGGACAGCAACTGCAGCCAGGCTGCTCATCACCATAATTACCTTCATAAGAGGCGGCACTCTCTACCTCCACTCTGTTGAGTATTTACTATCATATTATGCCCTCCCGCAGGCTATGTATAACTTAACTAGTATTTTGATTATTGGATTCACCAGGTATATAAATCTTTGGCGCATATTTGAGGAAGTGTCTCGCTTATCCCGGGCCGTTCTCTGACCAGGGACATCATCAAGGCCATGAACACCAGGGCTGCACACCTGCAGCATGTCTTTAACGATCCATGTTTAGCTGACGGATAGGTATTAATCGGGCCACATCTCAATTTAAGATGCGTGAGCCGCATATTCACCATCTCAGAACTTAACGGCCGCATAAAGGAGCGACTGGACACTGACGCCAGGCTCCACGACCTCTGGGCTAAAGGAGAGCTCTCCAATGTGGTCAACCACCGTTCCGGCCACAGGTACTTTACTTTGAAGGATAGCGAGTCCCAGATCTCCTGCGTCCTCTTCCGGGCCCAGGCCTGCAATATGGGGTTTGAGCTTGAAGACGGACAAAACGTCCTGGTCTTTGGAGATATAGACTTTTACAGGCCAAGAGGCCAGGCCCAGCTCATAGCTCGTGGGATCAGGCTGGACTCCGGCCTTGGCTTCAGATACATGGAGTTTGAGAGATTGAAGAAAAAGCTCTCATCAGAAGGCCTCTTTGACCTGGTCCACAAGAGAGATCTGCCCAAGTATCCGGGCAGGATTGGAATTGTCACCTCTCCAGATGGCGCAGCCCTCAGGGATGTGCTGAGGATCATAGGCTCATATCCTGCAAAAATCATCATCTCTCCTGCCCAGGTCCAGGGAGAGGGATCTCCAGAGAGCATAGCCCTGGCAATAAAAGCCCTGAAGAACAGGGCCGACGTGGTCATAGTCTGCAGGGGAGGTGGGTCTGTAGAGGACCTCTGGTCATTCAACCACGAGTCGGTGGCAAGGGCCATATATGAATGCGACTGCCCCGTGATATCGGCCATAGGCCACGAGACTGATGTGACCATAGCCGATTTCGTGGCCGATGTCAGGGCTGCGACCCCTACAGCAGCCGCCGAGATGGCTGTGCCTGATGTGGAGGAGATATCTTCCAGGCTCGCCGAGATTGGAGAGAGGATGATCAGAGCCCTCTGTGCATGCTCTGAGATGAGGCAAAACCGCCTGGAGTATCTTGAGAGGAGCCTCTCTACAAGGAGGATGTACTCCCTTGTAGGCGAGTCCCGCCAGAGGCTGGACTACCTGGCCGAGCACATGCAGTCCGCAGAGCTGCAGAGGATCCAGATGCTCCGGGGACGCCTGGATCTGGCAGGAGGCAGGCTCGCCGCAGTCAGCCCCCTGGCCACGCTGTCCAGAGGCTATGCCCTGGCCAGGACGCCTGAGGGAAGGCTGGTTTCTAGTGTTGGATCTGCAAAACCTGGAGAGATGATAGAGATCATCTTCGCAGATGGAAAGCTCTGCTGTAGAGTCGAGAGAAGGTTGTAGTAAATGCCGGAAGATTCTGATCTGAAGCTGGAAGAGGCGCTCGATGATCTGGAGCGCATTGTAGGCGAGCTTGAGGAGGGACGCCTCTCACTGGAGGAGAGCCTGGAGATCTTCGGGAGAGGCATTGGGTTGATCAAGCTGTGCAATGCCAGGCTCGACTGCGCCGAGAGAAAGATAGAGAGCCTGACTGGAGAGCTTCCAGAGGACCTCTTAGATTAGGCCCAAGATCATTGGACAAAGCTTATATACAATGTACTTTTCTATCCATTATAGTACTAAGTTGAACATCATGCCGGTGATCCCTTGAGATGCGAGGCTGCAATATCAAACGTAATTAAGTTTGGAAGGTACGGCGGGCACTTCGTGCCCGAGACCCTGATCCAGCCGCTGTCAGAGCTGGCTGAGGCCTATGAGCGCCTGATGAGAGATGGCGAATTTCTATCAGAGCTTAGAGGCAGGCTCAAAAACTACGCAGGTCGGCCGACATCGCTCTATCATGCCAGATCCCTGAGCGATGCACTTGGAAGTAAGGTCTACCTCAAGAGAGAGGATTTAGTCCATGGAGGAGCTCACAAGCTCAACAACACTCTGGGCCAGGGAATGATAGCCAAGGCCATGGGCAAGACCAGGCTCATAGCCGAGACGGGGGCTGGACAGCACGGTGTGGCCACGGCCATAGTAGGAGCCTGCCTGGGATTTGAGACCCAGGTCTACATGGGCGAGGTGGACATAGAGCGCCAGAAGATGAACGTCTACAGGATGGAGCTCATGGGTGCAGAGGTGATACCTGTACAATCAGGCTCGAGGACGCTTAAAGATGCCATAAATGAGGCCATGAGGGACTGGGCAGGCAGCTATGAGACCACTCACTACCTGCTTGGAACTGCAGCAGGTCCCCATCCTTTCCCAAGCATGGTCAGGGATTTTCAATCAGTGATAGGAAAGGAGGCAAGAGAGCAGATAATGCAGGCTGAAGGCAGGATGCCAGACTCCATAGTGGCCTGCGTTGGAGGTGGGTCCAATGCCATGGGCATATTCGCACCATTCCTGGACCAGAAAGAGACAAGGCTTATAGCTGTCGAGGCTGGAGGCAGGGGGATGCTCAAGACCAGCAAGACAGCGGATAACGGTGCATCCCTTGGCTGCGGAGACGATGGCGTCTTGCACGGTGCACTGACCAAGGTACTCCAGGATCCCTATGGCCAGATACTTGAGTCATATTCAGTCGCTGCAGGCCTGGACTATCCAGGTGTAGGGCCCGAGCTGGCGTACTTATCCGAGATAGGACGGGTCACTCCAGCCATGGCCGATGATAAGACTGCCATTGAGGGCTTCAGGGGCCTGTCCAGGACAGAAGGGATTATTCCTGCTCTGGAATCCGCTCATGCGGTAGGTTATGCACTGAAGAATGCCGATGCTCTTGGCGATCTGACCATAATCAATGTATCAGGCAGAGGAGATAAAGATCTGGCCACGGTGATGTCTTATGAAGATCTCTGAGGTGTTTATAAGCAGGCCGCTGCTCATTGTATATATCTGTGCTGGAGATCCAAGCTCTGAAGCGACCAAGGATATAGCTTTAAGGCTTGCCCGTGCAGGTGCAGATATCATTGAGTTTGGGCTGCCCCACTCAGACCCCATAGCCGACGGCCCAGTAATCCAGGCTGCTGCCCAGAGGGCCATAGAGGCTGGCATGAACACGGACCTGTACTTCGAGACCATAGCTGCCATAGATGTAGATCTCCCAAAGATATTCATGGGCTATTACAACATGGTCTATGCCAGGGGGCTGGATAAGTTTGCCAGGGACTGCATCAGAAGCGGGATCTCAGGGATGATAGTACCGGACCTGCCCCCAGAGGAGGCAGGCCCCCTCAAGGCTGCATGCGAGACATACGGCCTGGACCTGATATTCCTGGCTGCCCCAAACACGCCGCCGGACAGGCTGAAAATGCTGGAGAAGGAGACATCAGGGTTCCTGTACCTGGTGGCCAGGTCTGGGGTGACCGGGGCTTCCAGCAGCGTCCTTGGTTCCACCAAAGACCTGATTTCTCGGACCAAGGGCGATATGCCAAAAGCTGTGGGCTTTGGCATATCTACCCCGGGCCAGGCTGCAGAGGTGATACGGGCCGGGGCTGATGCAGCCATTGTGGGCTCAGTGTGTGTAGACCTCATAGCCAGGGGAGAGATAGAAGAGCTGGAAAAGCTGGTGAGGGATATGAAGCAGGAGATGACCCTGGCCAGGAAAAGCAAAGCTCCAATAGTTTGCGGGTGCAGCTCTGATCATGGAAGATAAGACCAGGTTCACGAGGAGGACCGTCCAGGAGCTATCAGGCGGATGCGATGTCAAGATTTTGGCCTTCGGGGACTCAATTACCGCAGGCTTTGCAGTCCGCCACGGCTTTCCCCACTTCTGGAAGCAGATGCTGGCTGACAAGTACCCGGAGGCAAGGATAAAGATGATCAATGCCGGGACCTCGGGCGACACCACCTTGGATGGGCTTTCCAAACTGGACTGGTCGGTGCTCTCTCATAATCCCGACCTGATCACTGTCAACTTCGGCATAAATGACTGCTTCATGGGCATCTCAGTGGAGGAGTTCAGGTCTAACTTCAGGGAGATCGCAGAGAAGATCATAGCCAACAAAAGCGAGCTTCTGCTGCTCTCGTCGCAGCCGCTGGAGACGCCTGGATACGATAAGCTTGTACTGCCGTACTATCAGGCCGTAGGGGAGATCGCCAGAGAGCTGGATGTGGGGTTTGTGGATGTCTATAAAGCCTGGGTGGATAGAGTAGATAAGGGGACTTCTCTTGGATCTCTGATAATTCCAGGCCTTGATCATCCCAATGAGGAGGGGTACGAGATCATCGCTGAGGAGCTGATAAAATTTTTCTAATCCTGCAAAGTTTATAAGTGAGGATTTCCCGAAAGTTACATGTACAAAAACTGCTACAGGTATTATTCAACTGTGAGTAACCTAAAGGCGGATATGCTGTGAGCACGCTGAGGGCTGTGAGTGGTAAGGAGGCCATTAAAGCCTTTGCCAAGGCAGGCGGAACTGTGCGCCGAGGCAAAGGAGACCACATAAATATCAAAATGCCAAACGGCCAGCTCATAACCATTCCCATATCAGGGGATCTGAAGTTGATCGACCATGGAATATACGATTTTAATACATCAGGCGGAGGAAGGCGGCTTCTGGTCAGAGGTTCCTGCCCTCTCCGGCTGTTATTCTCAGGGAGATACCATAGATGAGACCCTGGCAAATACCAAAGAGGCAATCGAGGCCCATTTGATGGCATTGAGGGAAGATCAGACTGCGGCTCCGATCGAGGAGAGCATTTTCATAGGAAAGATCAGAGTTGAAGTCACCGACCTGTGAGGATTTTATGAAAGACGCAATTAACTGGTTTGACATTCCAACAGAGAATTTTGATCGTGCTGTGAAGTTCTATTCAGACATTCTAGGCAAAGATGTTCGTGTAGATACCTATATGGGACAAAAACTCGGCTTCTTTCCTATGGAGGGACAGGAAGGAGTAGGTGGCGACTTGGTGCCGCCAGGAATGGGAAATAAGCCCTGCGCCAATGGCACCCGTGTTTACTTGAACTGCGAAGGGATACTTGATGAAGTAATTGGAAGGGTAGAGAAGTCCGGCGGAAAGATCATAGAACCAAAATTTCAGATCGGGGACATGGGCTGGATAGCAGTAATCGCGGATACCGAGGGAAATACCGTAGGCCTGCATAGCTTCAAGTAATGCTCCTTCTGGAAAGCTGATGGGCGACATTGGGGCGGGGACACGACGATCTTGAGCAAGGGCATAACCAGGCCCTAATCGTAGGCGTCCCCTGTGTAGCCGCACATCCCGACTCTGGGAGAGTCGACCACTGGCAGGAGCATATCCTCCCCACATTTGTGCTCTTTTGCACAGTCTTCGCACAGCCAACCCTCGCCCTCATAGATGCACTGGGCGCAGACCTTTGTTGCGGGCTTGCCGCATGACTGGCACCTGATATCTGGAGGCTCGTTTCTGGCCAGAATCCTGACAGCCTTGCCCTTTGCCAACCCATCTCTGGCAGAGACCAGTTTGAGAGAGCACACAGTTGAGGTTCCAAAATCGTAGATGTGCTCGAACTTCATCCCAGGTGCGATCACCTTCCCAAGGGCGATGTTCATGCTCCTATCCCCGGGATCATACTTTTCAGAGATGAATGTCTCGCCACCGATCTCAAAGCTGCTGAGGTGACCGCAGCACTCCAGCCATATGTCCCTCAGGAATCGGTCCAGATCCTTTAAAGTGGCGTTCTCAGGAATCTCTATATGCATCCAGTACATGGGGCCTCCCTCAATCTGTAGATGAATGATCGTCCTTTGGGAGCTGCCTTTTACAGCTGCCTTGACTGTCGACTCGTTCTCTTCTGCCCTGGCCTTGCAGGACTTCAAATGCCTTGCCATCGCCGACTTGGCAAAGCTCCCTTTACAGAAACTGCAGGTTCCCTTCGTACTCTGTCGGGTCATCGTTATCCCACCTATTCTTGTAGTAGTTCTCTTCAATCAGGCACACTATGCCTATAAAGTTATACCGATTGTTGATATCAGAGCTTTGGCTTTGTCGAGCCAATCTGGGCTAAGTTAGCTCAGGGGGATCTATTTAAAAGAGAAAGATGGCTGGGTGTTCTTGCCAGCACCAAGCATTCGTCTCAGTAGTTCTCGCCCAGAATCTCGAAGTATGCCTGTGGGTGCTTACATGCAGGACATTCAGCAGGTGCCCCATTCCCCTCATGGATGTACCCGCAGTTGCGGCATCTCCAGGCCACCTTTCCATCCCTCTTGAATACAGATCCTTCTTCCAGGTTCTTTAGCAGGGCAAGGTACCTCTTCTCGTGCCCCCACTCGGCTGAGGCAATATTTCTAAGCGTTATGGCGATCTCCGGGAAGCCTTCCTTCTCTGCAGTGGCTGCAAATCCGGGATACATGGTGGTGTACTCATAGTTCTCGCCGCCAGCCGCAGCCTTGAGGTTGGCTTTGGTGTCCCCAATGACCCCCGCAGGGAAGGCTGCGCTTATGGCCACCTCGCCGCCCTCAAGAAGCTTGAACAAGACCTTAGCATGCTCCTTTTCGTTATCGGCCGTGTCCAGGAAGATGGCCGCCATCTGCTCATAGCCCTCCTTTTTGGCCTGGGAGGCGAAGTAAGAGTATCTGTTTCTGGCCTGTGATTCTCCTGCGAACGCCGTCAGCAGGTTCTTCTCGGTCTGGGTACCCTTGAGGCTCTTCATTATCTCATCTCCATTACACGGAATTATCGTACTTAGCATCAGGTTATTCTTAAATCTTTTTACATTTCATCAATGAAATAAGATATGTATACCGTTTTTATCGCATCTACCATGGCATGCTTTTACATAGCATTCCGACAGAGTTGCAGTGCGCTGTGGAGGCTTCAATCGGGGAGGTTGATTACGGCATACCTCTGAGCCGTGCTCCCGGCATCAAACCCACCAGGCCCCTCATGTAGCCCGTCTCTCATCCGGACCATAATCTGGCTGCTTCCGGCATCTGAGACGGAGGTGTCCCAGGTCCAGGCATTGCTGATGCTCCAGTCCCTGACTATCTGCCACTTATTTCCAGTGGCCGGTCCCTGAAGCCAGAACTGGTAATACATTCTGTCCTCTTCTGGATCGCTGGCCATTGCAGTCCATTTAACTGGCGTGCCCACTTTCTGAGGGCTCTGCTTATCTGGGTCCAGGCTGGTCGCTGTGGGCGCCTGGTTTTGTTGGCTCGCGGGCTGTGTCTGCGGCATCGGCGGAGGCTGGGGCGACTCCTGGCCTGAGACTGCAACCCCGGACGCATCCTGGATTGGAGAATCCAGACCTGGGGCTTTGTCTCCACCAAGGAAGCTAATGGCCAGACCCAGCAAAACAAGCACTATCAAAGCCGCGGCTATCTTCTTTATATCCAGGCCGGAAGGCATTGAGAGCGGGCTCTTTCTGGCGATGCGATATTCAGCCGTCTCCCAGTCGTCCCAGCCATCAGGGCCGGCATGGAGACCATCACGTACCTCGGCCTTGATTATGTTACGGCCGGCATCTTTTGAGCCGGTTTTCCAGGCCCATTTGCTGTCTATGATCCAGCCGGTCATCTCAGTCCAGATGCCATCGGTGGATGGGCCCTGGAGCCAGAACTTGTAGTAGACAGGATCGCCGTCGGGATCTGAGGCCTTGGCGGTCCAGACAACCGTAGATCCTGCTGGCTGCGGGCCCACCCGGTCAGGGCGTAGGTCTGTCATTATGGGTGGAAGGTTCTGGGACTGTGAGTTCCGAAGAGAGCGGTATGCATCAGAGATCTCTATGAACCTGTCCTCATAAGACCTCCTTTTTTTGGATGAACTGGAAAAGCACCTGTCTGGGTGCCACTGCTTGGCCAGCTTCCAGTAGGCGCGCTTGATCTCTTCCTGGCTGGCGTCCTGGCCTACGCCCAGGACCTGGTGATAATCCTTCTGCACCCCCATAACTCCTCATTGACTTGTTCATACTGGGCTTTCAAGCAGTAGGACCAATTTAGATATTCCAGCTTAATTACATTACGTGCCGATGCCTTACGCCAACATGTATCGTCGCCGGCACTGTGACGTGATTGCACCCCGCTAGGAAACGTATATCTGCATGTGGATCATAAACCGACGCGGTGTTCTCATTGTCTCCCGGCAACGTTCCAATTCTCGTGACCTGCGGTCTGCCATATGCTAACGGCCCCTGTCACCTCGGCCATTTAAGGACATATGTACCAGCTGATATCTTCGTGAGGGGCATGCGCAAGATGGGTCAGGATGTGCTCTTCGTCTGCGGCACGGACGCCCACGGAACGCCCATCGTAGTCAACGCCGAGTCCCAGGGCACCACGCCCCACGAGCTGGTGGCCAAGTACCACCAGCACTTCGACCAGATATTCAAGGGCATGGAGGTCAAGTTCGACTACTTCGGAGATACAGATGACCCAGCCAACCACGACAGGACCCAGGAGATGGTAACGACTCTGATGGACAAGGGCTATGTCTATCCGAGGGAGATAGAACTTGCCTACTGCCCGGCCTGTAAGCGCTTCCTGCCGGACAGGTACGTCGAAGGAATCTGCCCCTACTGCGGAGTGGGCGCAAGAGGCGACGAGTGCGACCAGGGCTGCGGCCGCCACCTGGAGCCGGGCGAGATCAAGAACGCAGTCTGCAAGGTCTGCGGAAGTAAAGCAGAGTACAGAAAGCAGGTCCACTACTTCTTCAAGCTCTCAGAGTTCAAGGATTTCCTGCTTAACTATCTTGAGACGCTTGGAGGAACGACCAGCGCCAGGAACTATGCCATGGAATGGGTCAGACAGGAGCTCAAGGACTGGTGCATAACCAGGAACATGTCCTGGGGGATCACGTTCCCGGGCCATGACGATCTGGTGGTCTATGTCTGGGTGGATGCGCCAATAGGCTACATAGCCTTCACTGAGGAGTGGTGTGCACAGAATAATGAGGATTGGAAGAAATACTGGAAGCGCCCATCAAAGATAATCCACTTCATAGGCGGGGACATTGTATATCACCACTGCATCTTCTGGCCTGCAATGCTCAAAGGGGCCGACTACACACTGCCAAGCGCAGTGGTGGCAAGCGGGATGCTCAAGGTGGATGATAAGAAATTCTCCAAGTCCAGGGGTTATGTGGTCTGGGTCCAGGACGACTACCTTGATAGGGGATTACACCCGGACCTCTTGAGATACTACCTGGCAAGCTATACATCGCACAACAAGGAAGTGAACTTCGCCTGGAAGATATTCGGTGACAAGGTCAACACAGAGCTTGTAGGGGCTCTGGGCAACTTCTTCAACCGGGCCCTGACATTTTCCGTGAAGAATTTTGATGCGTCAGTACCAAGAGGCCAGATAGATCCAGAGGTTCTGGCCAGGATCGAGGCATCAGTGGGAGAAGTCTCTTCCAAGATTGAGGATTATGAGTTCAAGATGGCTGCAGACGGCATACTGGCCCTTGCAGCCTACGGCAACACCTACTTCCAGTCTCACGAGCCCTGGAAGCTGGTGAAGACAGATATGGCAAATGCAGGCTCAGTTCTCAGGTCCTGCCTGCAGATTGCTAAGGCTCTGGCAATACTCATGGAGCCTTTCATGCCTTCCAAGATGCAGGATGCTTGGAGGCAGCTGGGACAGGAAGGCTCAGTTGAAAAAGCGCAGTTTAAGGACGCCCTGGTGCCAATATCTGAGGGCCAGAGGCTTGGGACGCCAAGCATCCTCTTCAACAGGATGGAGGACGCCACCATCAAGGACCTGGAGGAGATATTCAGGCAGAGGATGGAAAAGGCTGAATCTAAGGGAAAGAAAGAGCTGGAGACGAAGCCTGAGACTGTATCCTATGAGAGCTTCAAGGCCATTGAGCTTAAAGTCGGCGAGATTAAAGAGGCCGAGAGGATCAAGGGTTCCAACAAGCTTCTCAAGCTCATAGTGGACATAGGCACTGAGAAGAGGCAGGTGGTGGCAGGCATTGCCGAGGCCTACAAGCCAGAGGAGCTGGTGGGCACTCAGGTGGTGATGGTGGCCAACCTGGAGAAGGCCAAGCTCTTTGGCGTCGAGTCTCAGGGAATGCTTCTGGCTGCAGACCTCGGAGGAAAGGCAGTGCTTCTGAGGCCCCAGGAAAAGGTTGAGCCCGGAACTAAGGTAAGATAGGAGGTTTTTCAATGCTACAGGTCGAGAACCTATCCAAGAGTTACAAATTAGGAGATAAAGAGATCGTTGCCCTGAAGGATGTGAGCTTCACGGCCAGAGATGGAGAGATCCTCGGCTTCGTAGGTAGGAGCGGAGGAGGCAAGAGCACTCTACTGGAGATCATAAGGGGAATGGAGGGCTTTGACTCGGGAAAGATCAATATCTATGGTCTTGAGATCGGGCCTGGATCCAGCCCGGAGGTAGTACGTGAGCAGCTGAATGTCACTGCCATCCATCTCCAGAGGGACTTCGCCTTGTGGACCGAGTCTGTGCTCAAGAATGTTGTCAGACGTGTCTATTCAAGGACTACAGGCTACGAGGCCCTGCCAACTGTTGAGGATGCCAACTACGACCAGATCTATGAGGAGGCCATGTACTACCTAAGACTGGTAGGTCTTGAGAAGAGGGCTTTGCAGCTGGCCACCATCCTCAGCGGTGGAGAGAAGCAGAGGCTGCTCATAGCCCGCCAGCTGGCCAAGAAGCCAAAGTTACTGCTCCTGGACGAGCCAGCAACCATGGCCTGCCCTGCGACCAAGCAGGAGGTCTTAGACAGCATCTTGAACATCAACAAGGAGCTCAAGCTCACAATCCTGGTGGTCTCCCACCTGCCAGAGGTACACGAGTACCTTGCAGACCGTCTGATATGGCTGGACAAGGGCAGGATAGTGGACGAGGGCGAAACCTATCCAATTCTAAAGAAGTTCATGTCGGGGATAGGCAAGCTCGAGCCACTCACTCCAAGGCCGTCTCCAGAGCCCGTAATAAAGGCTGAGGGACTGTGCAAACGCAGCTATCTGGTGGGTCCTGGAGAGGTGCTGAACCTAAAGGACCTGAGCTTCAAGATAAACAAAGGGGAGATAACCTCAATGATCGGCTCCTGCGGTGCTGGCAAGACCACCGTCCTGAAGATTATAGAAGGGCTGAAGCTGCCAGATGATGGCTCGGTCTCATACAGGTTCGGCGACCACTGGGTGGATATGAACACCTACTCCCCTTACAGGATGCAGATACGAAGGACCATAGGCATAATGTATCAGGAGTTCTCCATTTACCTTGGAGAGACCATACTGGACCAGATCGCCTACCAGCTGGGCATCAAGGGTCAGGACGTTGTAGAGCATGCCAGGGAAGTGGCCAAGGAGCTAGGTATTGACGATAAGATCCTGGATATGATCTACACCATGACAGATATGCAGGAGGAGGATGCAAAGGCTGCTTTAGAGTCTCTGGGGCTCACCAGGAACGTCTTTAAGGAGCTCTTCCCGATCTTCCCGACCACCGAGGCCAGGAAGTTTGCAGAGCCGGTCTTCAAGCTCCTGGCTTTAGACCTGAATGTGCTGGATAAGATATCTGAACAGCTGAGCGGCGGAGAGAGGGTCAGGGCGGCCATTGCCATTCTTCTGGCTGCCAAGCCTGAGATCCTCATACTAGACGAGCCCTTTGGAGATATTGATCCTATAACCTTAAGAGAGGTATCCAACTCCATAAAGAGGATCAATGCGGAGCTAGGAACCACTGTGCTTCTGGTCAGCCACCATGTGGACTTTGTCAGGGAGATATCTCATAGGGCGATGCTTATAGAGAACGGCGCCATAGCTGCAGATGGAGACCCACAGCAGGTCTGCGACCTGTTCATATCGAGGTGCGGAGCGGATTATCTCAAGCACAGGCCAAGAGAGCCCTGCGTTTAATCCGCGGTGAGATCATGGATAGTGAGCTAGAAGAGATCTTTCATCAGCTTTCGGATCAGATCTCCGAGGAGGAGTTCCAGTCCAGGATAGATGAGAAGGTCTCTCTCATGGGCGGCCTGTGCGACAAGAGGACTGCAGCAATGCTTGTTGCCAGAGAGCTTGGGGCTAGCGATGTTCTCACAAAGATTGGCCGTATCAAGCCTGAAACAGGGACGGTCGCCTTCATGGGCAGAGTGCTGTCCATATCAGATGTGAAAGAGTTCAAGAGGTCGGATGGCTCCACAGGCAGAGTGGCCAATATCACCCTGGGAGATGAGACGGGCACTGTCAAAGCTGCTCTCTGGGACGAGGCCACTGAGCTCATCAAGTCCGGTGACATAAGGGTGGACCAGTGCCTGAAGGTCAGGGGACTTGCCAAAGAGGGCTACTCCGGGACTGAGATAAGCATAGGCAGGAACGGAGGCTTTGAGGAGGTCGACCAGGATATCAGGCCCAGGGTCGAGCCTTACAAGATCTCAGAGATCCAGAGGGACATGGGCGAGGTGAACCTGGTGGCCAGGGTGGTGGATCCAGGGACGCCTCGCGAGTTCCTGAGAAAGGATGGAGCAAAAGGCCTGGTCAGGACTGTGGTACTGGGCGATGACACAGGAAAGATCAGGCTGACCCTCTGGAACGACCAGGCCAGGATGGACCTGTCCAGGGACGATACCCTGGAGGTCATAAACGGGTCCGCCAAAGAGAGGTACGGTCAGGTGGAGATTCAGACTGGCGGCTACACAGCTGTTAGAAAAAGCCATGCTCAGGTAGAGTTCCAGGAGAGGATGGTGCCTATATCAGACTTAAAGGCCGGAATGCTCTGCAGCGTGTCTGGATTTGTCACAGGCCTTGGCGAAATCAGGGAATTTCAGAGGAGCGATGGAACTCCTGGCAGGGTGGCCAGCATTTACATCTCAGACCAGACAGGCAGGATCAAGGTCGCCTTATGGGGGGAGCACGTAGGCCTGATAGAGGGCTTAGACCTGGGGCATAAGGCCGAGATCATAGATTGTCAGGTCAAGAACGGCTGGAACGACGAGCTGGAGATAAGCTGCGGCTGGAGGACAAGGATTACTTTCGCCCCGCCCTCGCAAGTGAGTTAAAGCTTATATGTCATCACCTCCAATTGAGGAACATAATAGATGGCAATAAAATTACTAGAAGATCTGTCAGGCGTTGGGCCTGCCATCGCTCAAAAGTTGAGAGAGGCAGGATTCAATTCTATAGAAGCTATAGCTGTCGCATCCCCTGGCGAGCTTGGCTCATGCGCTGATGTGGGCGAGGCCACGGCTTCAAAGATAATTGCCGCAGCCAGAGAGGCTGCAGACATTGGCGGATTTGAGACAGGCGACCAGATATTGGAGCGCAGGAAGCATGTGGGGAAACTTTCTACCAGCAGCAAGAGCTTCAATGATCTAATGTCCGGCGGCTTTGAGACCCAGTCGATAGTGGAGCTTTATGGCGAGTTCGGGTCTGGAAAGACCCAGGTCGGACACCAGATTGCAGTCAATGTCCAGCTCCCAGTGGAGATGGGCGGGCTCAATGGCTCGGCCATAATAATTGATACAGAGAACACCTTCAGGCCTGAAAGGATCACCCAGATGGTGAACGGCCTTCCAGATGCGCCCGATGGGCAGGAATGGAGCCCGGAGGAGTTCCTCAAGAACATACATGTTGCAAGGGCTTACAACTCCAACCACCAGATTCTCCTGGCTGAAAGCGCCATGGAGCTGGCTGAGAACCTCAAGGAATCAGAGAAGCCGGTGAGATTGCTGATAGTGGACTCAGTGACCGCCCACTTCAGGGCTGAGTACGTTGGTCGAGGCACACTGGCAGACCGCCAGCAGAAGCTCAACAAGCACCTGCACGACCTGATGAGGTTCGCAGACTTAAACAACGCCCTGATCATGGTCACAAACCAGGTGATGTCCAAGCCCGATACATTCTTTGGAGATCCAACAAAGCCTGTTGGCGGGCATGTGCTGGGGCACACATCCACATTCAGGATATATCTGAGAAAGTCCAAGGGCGAGAAGCGCATTGCAAAGCTTGTAGATTCGCCAAACCTGCCGGATGGAGAGGCTGTGTTCTCGGTGACCACAGAGGGACTGAAGGATTAATTCAGACCGCATGGTGTACAGGGCTGTACTGGATGAGACGCAAATACCCTCTAGGAAATCGAATTGATTAGTCAACTGGAGCATAAAAGACGATGCCGATGTAGTAATTATCGGCGGTGAATCGGTTTAGGTTGCATGTAGAATGCATCCAACCACGTTAGGCCGGCCTACCTGGACTCATTTCGTCCGCGGGTATGGCCACGAGAGTCTCTATATCCATCCGGTCCGCCCTTTTTAATGCCATATTCATCGCTACTTTTTCATTGGGGGCTTCAAACAGCACGACGGTATCGTACCTTCCTAGAGTCCAGTAGATGCCCAGGTATCGAACCTGTCCTTTCATGTCATCCTCTATATCCAACATGTTCTCAGCGATAACTTCCTTGCTCAGATTTTTCTTGAACTTAGCCAGGGCAATGAGAAGCATTACATGCTCACCTCATCCCCGATTCAGGGCATTCTAACATGCGAAAGAGATTATTTAAAAGTACTTTTTCACATTTTGCAGAATGGAAGCTTTGATAAAATCAGGTCGCAGAGAAACGACGGGTATAGGGTTTAAATGCATAATATCCTATCACAGTCTTGCATCAACTCCATCATCTTCCAAGCCTCAACCGCTCGATCTCTCTATCTATTTTCTTCTCCTCATCTACAGGGTCCAGTTCCTCCAAGGCATCCACGGCATTTTTTATTGCCACGCCCACCATTATGCCCTTTAAGAAGACGGGCCTTGACTCATATGCGATGGTTTCAAGGGTCCTGTTCAGGTACTTCCTCAGAGTGGTCCCAGGAATCGATCTGAAGGCGTTAAGCTCATCCATGACATTGTTCAGTTCTTCCTCTGAGAAACCAAAGCCCTCAAGAAAGGCCAAGAGATCCTCATCTTCGACGCTCATAGATGGAGGATAACCTTTGGGGTAATTCGACTTTTCGCATCAAGAGGCTGAACCTGGAAGTTGAAGATCTGTCGTAAGCCCGATCCATAAAGGTTTATAGTTTTGAAAAACATGGGCGCATCGTGGACTTTGAGGCCATCAAGAACGCTGAAGATCTGCACAGAACTTCAAAAGAAGTTATATGGCAGAACTTTGAAAGGCTGGTGGCCTTCATCTTTGAGGAGAACGGTTTTCAGGTAAAGGTCAACACAGTAAAAACCATGAATAAAAAAAAGCGCAGACAGTATGATGTTATCGCCAAGAGAAACAATAAAACCCTCCTGATAGAATGCAAGAAATGGTCGGGGAACCGCTACAGGTTATCGCAGCTAAAAAAGGCCATCGACCAGCATAAAGAGAGGACGCAGTTCTATAGAGATATTACACAGGAAGACGCAGCACCCATTATAGTCACATTGATAGAAGAAGAGATAAGGTTCTATGAAGAGGTTCCAATAGTTCCCATCTCAAGGCTCAACTCATTTGTAAATGAGGTACTGGTACTGGGCCTCGACATTCCATCAGCAGAGGAGATCTGCGAGAGTTATCTAGAAGACAAAATATCATAGATCACCAAAGCTGAAGATCTTGTACTATTCTTTGAGCATACTCATAATCAAAGAATGATCGCATCCCTGCACTTTTGACTATACCCCTTTTAAGTATGATATATAAGTATAACAAATAACTGTTAAAGATCCTTAATTATTTTTAGTGGCATTATATACGGTTGGATAGGCAGCATCGGTATAACAAAGGATGGAGGCAAATGAAAATGAAATATCTACTGCTTCTGGCGATAGCCAACCTTCTCTTGGTGCCAGGAGCTCTTAGCATAGAAATCAACGGTGGTACAGGTGTATCGATCGACAATGCCAAAGCTTCATCGCAAGGCGCCTTCGTGGCAGATGATGCCGGTGCTGCATTATACGCAGAGACAGAGGGCCAAATCCGCAACTTGGATGAGACACACAGCTATGCAGACGGCCGCGGCAATTATGTCGAAGTCTTCGCCAAGGCTGTAAACGGGATAGATCCCATATACAGTTTCAAGATAGAGCCGCCGGCGATAATATCAAAGCAAGATGGGAGATATATCACTATATCGGCCGCGGAAGTCATGAATATCGGGTACGCAGACAGCATTCAGGCAGGTGCCAAGGCCCGGAACTCCTTGGGAGATACAGCATCAGTGGGCGTTTCAATCACCCAGGGTTCCATATCAGGATACAAGGGCAGTGCATCTGCGGGCATATCAACTGCACTCGCGCTCCCCAATAATAATGCCCGGCCATCGAGCAGCCCCTCTTATGGTAGGTATGTAGAGGCGCACCAAAAGATGACTGATGCCTCTGGCAACTCTATCGAGATTAAGGGCGATGCATTGCACAGCAGTAAGAGCAGCCATACAGATACTCTGATAAACAGGGCCGCCGAATTTGGCGCTGAGTTCCAGGGAACCACGGATTCCTATGCAGGAGCGTCAACGAGTACCAGTCTAAACGGGAACCTCCTGAAAGGAGCCCTGTACAGCACAGGTAGTGCCAATAGCCTGACAAAGCTGCGAGATTCGAAAGGTGGCGCTGTCAATTGCGACCTATCTTTGGTGGCAATGGCGGATGATACTAATGAAGCTGTAGATGGAGCAGCACAATTCCAAGTCGATGATGACTGGGGAGGAAAGATACTGAGTGCAATTTATGCTGCCTGGGATGGGGAAACCATAAATGTTGAGGAAGGGCGGTATAACGAGAACGTCTATGTAGATAAGTCATTGAAGATCAATGGAGCAGGCACGGGCCTGACTGTCATCGATGGCAATAAAGCCAGTTCCGTATTCACAATAGCGCAGCCAGCAAGCGTGAACCTCTATGGCATGACTATCACCAATGGCAGAGCTGAAAATGGTGGTGGCATCAATAACCAGGGTATCCTGGGCATCAGTGGCAGCGAGATATTTGGTAACGCCGGAACAATGGGAGGTGGCGGCATTGCCAACTACGGCACATTGACGGTCTCAGATAGCAAGATACACAATAACATCGATGACTATCATGGCGGCGGCATCTTGAATATGGGCACAGTGACAATATCAAATAGCGAGATATTCAAGAATGAGGCCTTATTTGGCGGAGGCATGTGCAACCATGGAAGCGCGACGATAACCGGTAGCAAGATCTACGAGAACATAGCTCATTATAGCGGAGGGGGCATCTGGAACGGCGGCAACACCCTGAACTGCCTGCCTGAACAGGTATACAACAATTCACCAGACAATATACTTTACTAGACCAGAGTGGATTGATGAGATTATGAATTCTCTACCAAGCCCATATTTATTTGCTCAAATTTTACCTTTTTTGCAGCTATTTACCTCTGCCGGCCAGACATGGTCCTGCAAAGAAGATGTATTCTAATAGCTTATATCTGTGGAAGTTTAAGTGGTTGAGGTACATGGCAGGCAGGTTATCTGCATGTTCGGCGGGCGAGATGGTCTTCTATATGAATACTGAGGAGCTAAAGGATGATCCAAGCAATAGCCGTAGATATAGATGGGACTTTGACAGATAGCAAGAGGGTCATATGTCCGGCCTCAGTAGAGGCTATAAGAGAGCTAAGTGTGCCTGTGGTCCTGACCACGGGAAACACCCACTGCTTCACCAGGACGATGGCAGTCGCCCTTGGAACGCCTTTCATATTCATATCCGAGAACGGCGGCGTAGTATCGTATTCCGATGACAAGATGGAGCTTTTGGCTGATATAAAGGTCTGTGAAGCCGCTTTTGAGGTCCTGAGCAAGGCATTCAAACTCACCAAGCACGACTCACGCTACAGGTTCACGGACATAACCCTACATCGGGACTTCGACATAGAGGCTGCCAAGAAGTACGTAGAAGACCACGGCCTGCCTGTGGAGCTTATAGACACTGTCTTTGCAGTGCACATAAAGGAGAAAGGCGTGGACAAGGGCACAGGCCTTCAGCATATTGCGCAGTTTCTGGGAATCGGCCTGGACCACTTTGCGGCCATTGGCGACAGCCTGAGCGATATACCCATGTTCAAGCTCGCCGGATTCAGTGCCTCAGTTGGAAACGCCGATCCTCAGCTCAAGGCCATATCTGATTATGTGGCAAGAGCTGCATACGGACCTGGCTTTGCAGAAGTGGTACGGTATATGGCTGAGCAGAAGATGTTTTAAGTATTCGCGATTGACATCCTGAAGGTATCTATGATGGAAGCGAAGCTGCCCCGCCTGGACGGATCATTTGATGATTTAAAGAAGATATTTTCTTATGACCAAAAAACACCGCTAGATATAGAGGAGAGTGGCATCGAAGATAAGAACAAAATCTCCATCCATGACATCAGCTACGCCAGCTCAGCTGATAGAAGGGTTAAAGCTTACCTGGTGATGCCACCTGGAAACGGACCATTTGCAGGGATCATCTTCGTGCACCCCGGCCCGGGAAGCAGATCTACATTTCTCGATGAGGCCCTGGAGCTGGCGGGAATGGGCGTGGCATCCCTGCTGATAGATGCGCCGTGGTCTGATATAGCTGAGTTTGGGAAGCGTGCTATGGCCGGGCCAGGATCTGTCAGAGATATGGTCATCGAGACGTCCATAGACCTGCGTCGTGCAGTGGATCTTCTCACCTCAATGCCAGAAGTAGATAAAAGCCGGATAGGCTATGTCGGCCACAGCTTTGGCGCCCTTTTCGGCGGAGTTCTATCAGGCATAGAGAAGAGGATCAAAGCCTATATCCTTATGGCAGGCACCGTGAGCTTCACTGATGTGGCAGTCCTGAATATGCCGAGCCTCAAGGGCCAGGAGCTGGAAAGATATAGCAATATTATGGACCCTGTCGACCCCATCCATTACATAGGCCACACCGCTCCATCTGCGCTCTTCTTCCAGTTTGGCCTCCAGGATAAATCCTTTCCAAGGCAGCACTTCCTGGACTATTACCAGGCTGGGAGCGAGCCCAAGTCTATCAAATGGTATGAAGCAGACCATTACAGCCTCAATGAAGAAGGGCGCCGTGACAGGGTAGAGTGGCTCAGGACCGAGCTTGGACTTTAAGGGTTTCAATTCGAGCGCATTCGATTAGATATCGCACTGCTACATTCACCCAGTGCCCAATTTTTGAAGTATCCTGGCCCAGTTATTCTCGCAGATTATCCACCAGCCAAGAGTCTCCTTGGCCAGCTCCCTGGCAGCAGGGCAGAAGGCGTCCACGGCCAGGTTGTAGGGCATCTCCTTCATAGGCGGGTGCAATGGGTACTTGGTGCATGTCTGGGGCCGGATTGGGTATACCTGGCAGGCATTCTCCTCTTTATCATAGAATGGGCAGGGCTGCTTCAGTATCCATACCCCCAAGTTCTTGTCATATTTGCATAGGGATCTCAGCTTCTTCTTAGAACCAAGGTGCTCTGCGATCCTCTCGAAGTCCTCCATCTCCAGGTAAAGTCCGGCGCCAGGTGTGTAGCAGCATCTGCCACAGCGCTGGCATCTGAACCGCTCCCAGAATAGCTTCACGCCTTCATCTGACAGGGGCCTGCCCAGGTCCCTGGCCGGCAGGGGCAAAGCTATGTCGAAGGGAACTTTTTCCCCCTGGTCTATCTTCTTATTCTGCTCATCTCGCTTCATGACCGACCAGTGGGGACGCTGGCGCAGGAGCTCTTCATGCAGGCCCTGGCGTTTCTGGTCCACGCAGGATCGGGCACAGTGGCTGTGGCAGAGCTGGCGTATCCTGGAGAGCTGATCTAACGGATCATCTTGAGTCATCTTCAGCTATCTATTGGGTATGCCACTATTTTGGAGTATTGCTGATTAGAACCATATGTTATTTCTCTCATAGGAGCAAGGCGTTTAGGGCATCGGGTACAAAGAATAATGCTTTGCGCTCATACAAGCAAGCAGCCCGGCCTCAATTCTAGTTAGCGTATTCCAATTCTGTGATATTTGAATTAATTAGAAAGGTTGATATAGTACACTTCCGAGTAGCCCTCCACAATGTACAGAACCACCTTATCCGGCACATCCGCGGCCAGATGAAGTGCGGGCAAAAGCTCACGCAGTTATTTTACCATTCTGCTCACCGGCCGGGCTGAGAGAGTGGCAGGCTATCGGTCCAAAGAGATATCTATGAAGAATGAAGACGCCAGAGATCTCGATGATAGTTCCGGAGTCCGTAGAAATGCGCCCCAGCCAGGAAAGACGGCAGAGTCGCTAGGGGTTGAGATTAGGAGACATAGACAGGAAAACGAAGAGCTAAGACTCATCAAGTCCATCGCTGATTCCTCACCAGAAGCGATTGCCATCGCAGATGCTGATGGCTGGCTCATCTACGTCAACCCTGCCTGGGAAAATCTATTCTGGCGATCTAAAGAGGAGGCTCTTCAGTCAAACTGCCGTGACCTCGTCCTGCCAGAGTTTGCAGATTTATTGAACAGAGACCTATTCCCAGGCATTGCCAAAGGAGATAGCTGGGAGGGCGTTCTCAAATCATCATTGCCAGATGGCCAGAGCACTACCCTATGGACCAATGCAGATCTCATTCCTGGCACCAGGGGGAAGGCGCTCTTCAAATTCAGAGCCCATTATGGCGTGAACAGGGGCCCGAAGTCAGAGGAAGCCCTAGGTAATAAAGAGAGATGCGATCATAGGCTGGCAGATAATGCCCCGGATATCATCTACCGCTATGAGCTCAAGCCTAAGCTTAGATGTGTTTATATCAACCAGGCAGTCACCTCTATCATCGGCTATACACCTGAGGAATATTATATCAATCCAGGACTGATCATGGAGCTGATCTTCCCCGATGACTTGTCCTTATTAGAATCCATTATCCAGGAAGAGATCTCGAATCAGCCTTCGTACTCTCTACGCGTTATACGCAAAGACGGAAAGATCGCCTGGATCGAGCATCGTTGCGCGCCCATTCGCGATGATGGATCTGGCGAGATGGTGGCGATCGAGGGCGTAGGCCGAGACATCACCGAGCGCAAGCGAATGGAAATGGCGCTGCAAAAGGCCCGAGATGAGCTGGTGCAGAGGGTCGAGGAGAGAACCGCTGAGCTGCTGGAAGCAAATGAGGCGCTGAGAGTTAGCGAAGAGCGGTTCAGGCTTGCAGTTGACAACATGCCTGACGCCTTTGCCATTTATGATCCGGACCTCAGGTTTAAGTTTGCCAGCGCCCGTGGAATTGAAGTTTGCGGCCGCACTGCTGATGAACTCCTGGGCCATACCGATGAGGAACTTTTCCCGCCAGATGTCGTTAATAGCTACCTGCCGATCCTTAAGAAGGCGGCGGAGACACGCAGGGCACAGTCCGGAGAATGCACCGTACCCCTGCCAGGCGGGGCCATTACCTGCATTGCTTCCTACATACCTCTCCTCGATGATTCAGGGGCGATAAAGCAGATTCTGGCAGTCACTCACGATATTACAGAGCGCAAGAAGATAGAGGATGATCTATTAGAGTCCGAGAAGCGCCTGGCAAATACCATCGACTTCCTGCCTGATGCCACATTTGTGATAGATAACCAGGGAAAAGTCACAGCCTGGAACAGGGCTATGGAAGCATTGACTGGAACTAAAGCAGAGGATTTCTTGGGAAAGGGCAATTATGAATATGCTCTGCCGTTCTATGGCCGGAGAATACCAGTATTGATCGACCTGGTTCTAACGCCCGATGAAGAGGTTGAGAAGAGCTATGCCAACCTGGAGAGGAAGGGAGATGTGCTGGTCGGCGAAGCGTATGTGCCCAACCTCAGGGATGGCGAAGCCTGCCTGTTTGGAACCGCGGCCCCTCTGTATGACCATAACGGAAATATCGCCGGAGCCATAGAATCAGTTCGAGATATAACAGAACGAAAGCAGATAGAAGAGGCCTTAAAAGAGAGCGAGGCCAAATTCCGGCTGCTATTCGAGAGATCTGCAGACGCCATGATTCTTCTGGACCGCGAGAGGTTCATCGACTGCAATAAGGCTGCCCTTGAGATGATGAAATGCTCTTTTAAAGAGGAGCTCTTAAACCTTACTCCAACTCAAATATCTCCAAAGAGACAGCCAGATGGCAATCGCTCTTATGAAAAGGGCGAGGAGCTGATGAACACTGCTTTTGAGAAGGGGTCGCATCGATTTGAGTGGGCTCATTGCAGAACCAATGGTGAAGAGTTCCCTGTAGAGGTTACCCTAACAGCGATCCCCTGGAAAGGCAGGCAGATTTTATTTACCATCTTGAAGGATATCACCGAGCGCAAGAAGGTAGAAATAGCTCTATGGGAAAACCTGCGATTTCTCCAGCGTTTGATAGATACAATTCCAAATCCAATATTCTACAAAGATATAAACGGGATCTACCAGGGCTGCAATACTGCCTTCGAGAAGTATTTGGGCTTAAGCAAAGAGGAGATAGTTAGAAAATCAGTATACGATGTATCACCCTCTGATCTAGCTGATAAATACAATGAGATGGACCAGGCCTTATTCGAGGAACCCTGTGTTCAGGTCTATGAATCTTCTGTGGTTTGCTCTGACGGCATCAAGCATGATGTGGTCTTCAATAAGGCTACTTATACCGATATGGATGGCAAGATATCAGGGCTGGTTGGGGTTATCCTTGATATCACTGAGCGCAAAAAAAATGGAAAGGGATTTGAATAAAGCCAAAGAGGCTGCTGAATCTGCTGTCCGGGCAAAATCCGAGTTCCTGGCCAATATGAGCCATGAGATCAGGACTCCTATGAATGCGGTCATAGGCCTCACCGGTCTTCTCTTGGATATGGACCTGGCAGAAGAACCACGTGAGTGCATTGAGACCATACGGTCTAGCGGCGATGCCCTTCTGGCTGTAATCAATGATATCCTCGACTTCTCAAAGATCGATAGTGGAAAGATGGAGCTGGAGCACCAGCCTTTCGATCTACAATCCTGCATTGAGGAATCGTTCGATATGATAGCCCCAAAGGCAGCAGAGAAAGGCCTGAACCTGACCTACATGGTGGATGATTCTGTGCCTGGCACCATCATGAGCGATCCGACGAGGCTCCGGCAGATCCTGGTCAACTTGCTCAGCAACGCTGTCAAGTTCACAGAGAAGGGCAAGGTCGAGGTCTCCGTAAACTCCCAGGCCTTAGTGGGTGGCAGATACCAGATCCACTTTGCAGTCAGGGATACGGGGATTGGCATACCCCAGGACAGAATGGACAGGCTTTTCCAATCCTTCAGCCAGGTAGATATGTCCACCACCCGCAGGTATGGTGGCACAGGCCTTGGTCTAGCGATAAGCAAGCGTCTGGCTGAAATCATGGAAGGCAGTATCTGGGCACAAAGCGAGCCATCCAAAGGATCAGTATTCCATTTCACGTTGCCAGTTGATGTGTCCATAGATTGCCTGCCCAAGCCAGAAGTTGCTCCTCCACAGCCCATGAGCAATTCACATACTAATATGCGCATACTCATTGCCGAGGATAACTCCATCAACCAGAGAGTCATCAGGCAGATGCTAAAAAAACTGGGGTACAGGGCAGATATAGCGGCTGATGGTGTAGAGGCCATAAGAGCGCTGGAACTCCAGCACTATGACCTCGTGCTCATGGATATACAGATGCCCGAGATGGATGGCTTCGAGGCCACCACGGAGATCCGCAAACGCTGGCCTCTTGGACCTAAAATATTAGCTCTCACTGCCTACGCTTTAAAAGGCGATCGGGAAAAGTGCCTTGAGGCAGGCATGGATGGCTACATCGCAAAGCCCGTGAAGATGGATGATCTGAAGTCTGCGCTGTTGCACTGCGAGGCTCAGATAGAACAATCTGATTCCTGTGAAAAGGATGGCAAAGTCACAGGCCTTGAAAACAGCATGTAGACAGCGATATTTGATTTGCTATTAAATTGGCGCAGAGTTTCTGCCCCCACTATTTTGCGCATTTATAGGCAGGCAAAAATTAGGAATTAAGATCTCACACAGGAACCATATCGATAGCATCATTGGGGCAGACGTGGCAACAAAGAGAGCAGCCCTGGCATTTGTCCTGATCTTCTGTGGTTCGTTCTTCAGCCAGGCAGTAATCGTAGATGCTACCTCAGGGTGCTGCCCAATGGCAGCACCGCATCCTTTCTCTGGATAGCCATGAGGGCAGGAGAAGTTCAGCTCCACCATGTCCGCGCCTGCATCCTGGCAGCCCAAGGCCAGCTCCACCCACGGGCTCTTATCCCTGGAATCGGCCATAATGCTGCCAATTACTGCCCTGCGGGGATATCTCAGCTTCAATGCTTTGATGCCGCTGAACCATTTGTCTGGCGATATCTCGCTTAAAAGCTCTATGTTCTCGAATGCAAATATATTCCTGCCAACCTTATTGACTGCAAAGCGGTTGCTCATATTCTTTACCGGCTCCCAGGTCAGCGTCTTTATCACAGCTCCGGCCCATCCGGCCTGGAAGGCACGCAGGATCCTCTCAGGGGTGGCTGTCGGTGGGGCAGAAGACAAAACGAAGGGATTCTCTAATACTTGTGTTGAGGAAGCTTGTAGAGAGGTCCATGTTCCACCCTCTGGTAAAGGAGGTACATTAAGGCGTTTGGGGCATAGAAGGGCGGGTGTATGGGATGAATGCATACAAGTAGAAGCTTCATATAGTAATTTGGGCGGCATGAATCCTTAGAGGGCAATATGAATTGAAGATATCCAATATGTTAAATATTTTACCACATCATATATCTCTATAACTCTTCAATCAATCATCTGGGGCTTTATTCATGAATCCAACTAACATTCCTGCACTCTTCGACTTTATAGATTTATTCAAACATGCCTTCTCAGAATGGAGCAGGGACAAAGCATCCATTCTGGCTGCAGCCACTGCGTACTACGTCCTGATATCTCTGACCCCGCTGCTCATCCTGGCCATAGTCTCACTGGGGTACATCCTGGGAAGGCAGGCTGCTCAAAACTACCTGTTGAATTATGCCCATTCTCTTGGCGGCCCAACCCTTGGCAGTGCTATAATGGCCATCCTGCAGCAGGTGAGCGATCCTGCCTACAGCTACAGCGCCACCATCTTCGGCCTTGTCTTCCTCTTCCTGGGAGCTGCCGGCGCCTTTACCCAGGCCAGAAAAGCCTTGGACATTATCTGGGATGTGGAGAAGGGACACGGCCGGGCTATAGAGCGCACCATCTCCTACTACATACTCTCTTTCCCGCTGATGATGGTTTTGGGGATACTGATCTTCATTGCGGTGATGGCAACAGCCGTCGTCCTGCCTGCTGTCCAGGCACTCAACATCCCCCTGCCCTGGAATGTGAGCTGGATTTGGATTATAAATCTCATTGGATCGATCATCCTGGTCACAATATTGCTTATGGTCGCATACAAGTTCATGATAGATGTGAAGCTTGACTGGAGGGACGTCTTCATGGGCTCGATTATAACCGCCATCTTCTTTGTGATCGGCAACCTGCTCTTGGAGTTATATATAAGCTTCAGCCGCATGGGCAGCGTCTATGGAGCGACCAGTACCCTATTCATCTTCATAGTCTGGCTGTACTACTCATCCCAGATATTCTTCTACGGGGCCGAGTTCATCAAGGTAGATGCTACTAGGCACAGGTCACATAAGCGGATAGAAGGTCACGACTAAGGTAGCTTCTATCTTCTTGGCACTCGCTAAATAGCTTTAAAAGAGCGCGGCTCTGAGAAGTGGCAGGATGATGTTCCATAGCACTCCTCTCCCAAAACTTAATGCATAGTATCTCTAATGAGGGCCGTATGGATGAAATCGAGGCCAGATCCCAAGCTCATCTCGGGATGATAGAGCAGGTATATTCAATCAAAATCAAGAATAAGGATGAAGTAGCTCGCTTCATTGCCGAAAAGGCGGATAATAAAAGACAGGTTCTGATGATTTGCACATCCCTCAATGCCTGGATTGCGAGCAATAGTACAAAAGGTGATCTGATAATACCAGAGGATGTTGTAGCGGATTTGGTAAACGCAATATAATGATGTTCATATCATATAGAGACGGCTGTCGGCGCGGGCCCAGTGCTAGATGATACCTCATTCTGCGATGCTCAAAGCGCCTGTTCCGGTGAATGTGACATCCTGCCAGTCGCCTCCGGTGGCGGCTTTCCCGGCGCGCCACCGTAGGTTCCGTGCGCCCCCATCATTGAATGTGATCGCTCACCCTTTTATGAAAGAGAGCAGGTCAGCGTTGACCTGATCCTTGAGGGTCGTGCACATTCCGTGCGGCGCCCCATTATAGATTTTCAGCGTGGCACCCTTGACGATCTTGGACGATAGCAGGGCCGAGGCCCCGATAGGCACTATCTGATCATCGCCGCCATGGAGGATGAGCGTGGGCACGTCGATCTTCTTGAGATCCTCAGTGAAGTCCGTCTCGGAGAACGCCTTGATGCAGAAGTAGGATGCCGGAAGTCCGGCCATCATCCCCTGGAGCCAGAAAGACTCACGCACGCCTTCAGATATCTTTGCTCCAGGCCGGTTATAGCCGTAGAACTGCATGCTGAGATCCTTCCAGAACTGGGAGCGGTCAGCTAGAACTGCAGCCCGCATCTGATCAAAGGTCTCAATTGGCAACCCTCCGGGGTTGGCGGACGTCTTCAGCATCAGCGGCGGGATCGCGCCAATCAGTACTGCCTTGGCCACACGCTTCGTGCCGTGGCGGCCGATATAGCGAACGACCTCTCCGCCGCCCGTGGAGTGGCCGACGTGGATAGCCTTCTTCAGGTCCAGCGCTTCAACTAACTCCGCCAGGTCGTCGGCGTAAGTGTCCATATCGTTGCCGTTCCAGGGCTGGCTCGATCGGCCGTGGCCCCGGCGGTCGTGGGCAATGCAGCGATATCCGTGGGAGGCCAGAAAGAACATCTGGTCTTCAAACGCATCCGAGGAGAGCGGCCAGCCATGGCTGAAGACTACGGGCTGTCCGCTGCCCCAATCCTTGTAATAGATCTCAGTGCCGTCTTTTGTCTTGATCGTGCTCATGTAATGTTCTCCTTTTCCAGGTTACAAATTATCCAAGTTACATCCAATTTGCCTGTTTTTGAGTCCTAGACAATTCCATCATACATCATACGATGATTAGGCAGCCAAACTTGTGTTACCTGATGGCCATGGCGTTTGCAGCGTCAGTTATCAGCTTGACGACCTCATCTGGGTGTGAGACCAGCGAGGCGTGACTGGACGGTATAGAGACGACCTCCTTGGCCCCTATGCGGTTTGCCATAAAGCGCTCCAGGTCTGGATTGATTATCCTATCGTTCTCTGATACCAGGTACCATGAGGGCTTGGATTTCCAGGCTGCCTGGGTGACATTATCGCCGAAAATGCTGGCCGAAAGCGGCTTTTGTACTGCGGCCATTACCCGAGCCTGAACAGGGTCTGTATCCTGGACGAAAGATTCAGGAAATGCCTTTGGATCGATCCACAGGAATCCATAGGCATCAGGTCGAATGTTTGCCTGGCCGGAACCCGTCGGCATTCGTGAATTGAGTGCGCCCAGGGTCTCACCCACATCAGGCGCAAATGCTGAAACATAAACCAGTCCGACAACGTTGGATGCATCAGCTCCAGCCTCGGTTATCACAACTCCGCCGTACGAGTGACCTACAAGGATTGTGGGACCGTTTTGCATGGCCAGCACGCGACTCGTTACTGCAACATCGTCAGCCACAGACGTCAATGGTATCTGTACGGCAGTGACGTTGTAGCCCTTTTCCTGAAGCAGAGGTATGACCCTGGACCAGCTCGATCCGTCGGCCCATGCGCCGTGAACCAGGACCACGTTTGAAACCGCGAGAGGCGTTGTTTGTTGTGCCTGGGCACTGATGAATGCAATGCCTGCCAGGAATACTATCGCAGAAATTGTCGATGTACGTTTCCAGGTCATAAAACATGAACTCCGTTATTGATCGATATGAGGGAAGTTGGACTCCGCAGCGTAAATAAATATGAGAACCAAAATTAAGAATTCACCATTCCTCGAATATTTTATGATATTGCTGCCGCTATAGACCAGAAGTTAAGTCATGAAATAGACCACTCATCCCCGAACTTATTTTGGCCTTGTTGTACTTGATGGCCCGGCAAGTCCTCCTCATTCGATTCTGTATCAATTTCTCTTTACGCCGGCCAGAGCAGATGCCATCTCACCTTGCCTCAACATTGTACATCGCTACTTCATAGTCAGTGCCCCTGCAAACGGCAATCACATAATTGCCCAGGGAAAAACGATAGGAGATATAGTATTCTTTATAATGGATAAATATAAACGCTGGCAGCTGATTAGATACTTCAGTCAGGAAGATGATTTAAGATGGCTGAGATCAAGCATATAGCCTCCAAGCTGGCGAAGGTCATGGCCGGCTGCAGATACATCAAGAGGGATAGAAGGAACGACTTCCTCAAATACAACTATGCCAGCGCCGCAGCGGTACTGGAGCGGGTGAGCCTTGCCTGTGCAGAGCAGAACCTGGCCACATTCGCAGTATCCAGGGTGCTCTCCCAGTCTGAGAAGACCAACCGCAGCGGGATGGCGGAGACGCTGGTGACAGTCCAGACCGAGGTCACATTGATAGACTGCGACAGTGGTGAAACTATCACATTCACAGGCCTTGGATCTGGCCAGGACGTGGGGGATAAGGCTGTGGCAAAGGCCCAGACCATGGCCCTTAAGTACGCCTGGATGACGACGCTCAACATCTCAACTGGCGACGATCCGGAGGCAGACGAGGGTGTGGATGAGCGTGCAGTCTCGCCTGAGGCCTCACTCAAGAGGGAGCAGTGCCCGCAGTGCGGGTCTAATGCCAAACTCTTCGACACCGAGGAGGTAGTGGGCAGGACCGTGGGAATTTACAGGTGCAGCAACGACAAATGCACTCTGAAAAGCTTCCGCCTTCCTGTGGCTATGGGAAAGGCTGCAGTTGGGGCCATGAACTAGTACATCGAGGCTAAAACAAGTCCACAGATACATCAGGATAGACTATGCTTCTGGGTGGTGCTACTTGCAGGCAGATCCCTGGCCATGGATGCGTGATCCAACTAAAACGTCTGGGCAGATGCCCCCCTGACCCCCTCTGGGGGGAACATTTCAGATAATAAGCAGTCACTGCCTGATAGCTGTTTGATGAATCGATAGCATATCACATGGCACTTCAAGGACGTCGATTATATGCGAATCTGAGGCGATCATCCTCTTGCGGCGGCTGTAGCTTGAACGCGGGTGTGTTCCCCCCAGAGTTTTTGGGCCAAGACATCTGCCAAGAAGCATAGAGTATAGCACACTTCGAATTAGGTTTGACCAATAGGCAGCCGTCAACACCTTGATGTACTTAGCTGTCCCAACCCTTTTTCATAGGCAGTATGCTTGCTGGTACCCGCCAACTCATTGGTGATAATGCAGCCTGACTTTTCTCCTCAATCGCCCTTTGTCTGATTCTTGTCGTGCTCGTAATCTTCCTTTATTGCCTCTATCATCCCCTCGTCTGCCTCTATTATGAGCGCTCCGATATAGCCGCAGTTCTTGCAGTGGTATTGATTGCCAGTGTATCCCCCTGCTTCGTAGTACAGGTCTGAACTGGCGCAGACTGGACAGACTTCAATTTCATTTGACTTTCTCATGGTCTACCTCATGCACCTACACATTTGTCCTCATTTGCAGCAGGACTGAGTCGAGGAGAGATCAGCCGTGACCCGATGCCCGGCGCGCGCTGGATATCAGCACCGATCTCAGCTCAGATAGCTCCGCATCCAACCTGGCTATCTCTTCCCTTTCTTGAGCGCCTGAGTCGTGTGCCGGCTCTATGGTACTGCATACCCTCTCCTCAGTATCCCAGGCAGACCTCTTGAGATCAAAGGCCTCATCCAGAGCATCCATCAGCTCTCCCACCAGCGCGGGCAGATCTTCAAGATCATCCAGAGCATCCATCAGCTCTCCCACCAGCACGGGCAGATCTTCCGGATCATCCAGCACAGTGCTCAGACCACCAGGCCCTTTAGCGCAGTCCTCATGGGACTTGATATTATTGGACATGGCTTTCCTCACCCGGCCGATTTTTGGCGACTCTGGGCCTGCACTTCGACAGCTGTATCTCCCTGGCAAGCTTCTTATTGTGCCAGGCCCTCACCAGGAGCGGCTCCAGGATTAACGCCTGGTTATAGCACTCTATGGCTTCGCCATATCGTTTCAGCCGAAATAGCGTGTTTCCCTTAGTGTTCCAGACGAAGGCGTTGTCTGGGTTGATCTCTATAGATCTCTGGCAGCACTTCAGAGATTCCATATACAGCTCCCTCAGATACAGTATATCTGCCTTGGCAGCCCAGGCCTCCCAGCTATCCTTATCCTTTTCCAGCTCCCTCTCCACTACCATCATGGCGCCGTCAAGCCCATCAGCTGAGAGCAAGCGGAGTATATTCTGATATGCTTGGCTATCAGCAACCTTTCCAGCGTCCACTGTAGTTGCCACCAGATTGATCCCCCCCTGATACTTTTGCAATCAACTGCACTAGCATTGCCCTGGCGATCCCGGATGAGGATCGAGGCTATCTACAACTTACATCAAAAGCTTGAGAATTAGTTGCGACTGCCCCTGAGCCGCACTATATCTCAAGAGAACATATTAACATAGATTGGCATTTTGTATTTAATTCACAGCTACTTAGCGTTATCGGTTGGATACTTTTAGCGCTCATTTAGGCTGTAAGCCAGGTCGTAATATCTACCCGGTCATAAACATCTCTTGGCAGCAGATGAATTAATGCGGTCTTTGGCCCGACTTCAGCTCACGCGCAATCTCTCCGGCCAGAGCGTCCCTGTTCTCCCTGGTCACAGTGATCACCTTAAAGCTCTTCCTGATCTTCTTGGCCAGGATGTGGTTGGACCACTCATGAAGCACTACCAGCATCGCCTTATCCGATGCCAGGGCCTTATCCACAGCCATCACAAACCGCCTGGAGGACAGCTCCATAGGGCCAATCTCATCCACGACTATGAGGTCTGCCTTTAAGGCATCCTCCACAGCCCTGGCACCAATATTGTCCAGATCATCCAGCCGCACCCTGTACTTTCCCAGCTGAGGACCGGTGCCCGTCTCGTCGGCCAGCATTCCAGTGGCTCCACTGCCCAGGTCCAGGAGCTCGACCCCTACCCTCCGATCCTTCACCCTCTTATCTCTGGCAAGGACGCCACCGACACGCCCTCTAGCGACTTGCACGATCTTCTGCACCAGGGTGGTCTTTCCAACCCCCGGCGATCCAGTCAACGCGACTCTAAATATCATAGATCGATCGCATCCTATAGTATCTGGTCTCTCAATTCTAGCCGATCTCCCTCATTCCTCGAAGCTGATATTAAAACTCGATCGATCTCATCCCTACTATGCATTTTGTAGCATAAATTCATACAGATGGCGTTCGTGTTCCGCCCTATCGGAGATCCCTTGTACAATTATTGCATGTTTGCTTAATGATAGCTTTTTTAATGGCCATTGTTATCATCTCTCACGGAATTTGGAGGGATGTTACGAGAAGGAAACTATGTTTACTGTTACTGATCCTGGTGCAGGGAGTTCTCACAGCGCCATCCGGCTGTATAACCATCTCCTACAGCACAGGGTCCGGCGAAGAGAGATCTTCAATATCTGGAGGCTATACTCTGGATTATTCTACCTGGCTTAAGGAGAGCACAACTCTTGGCGGACAACAGATACAGCAATCAAGGTCTATCTCAGGTCAGGGCGGCAACTGCCTGGATCAATCCATCAGCGGCTGGAAAGGCGCTGACATGTACAGCGCGTCCAACCAGGTCTCAGCAGATGGCAGCCTTGCTGCATCCACCTCATCAGCCTTAAGCGGAGGCAGGTTCACACTGGGCCAGAGCATATCTGCCAGGGGCGCTGGATCGGTTGGACTCTTTACGTCTCACAAGGGCGATGCCATCGGCCAGAGCGCAGCACTCAGAGACGGAAGCATGATCTCACTTCAGGGCCTCGGCCTGGCATCAGGAGAGATCGCCACCAGCGGTGCCGTATCCCTGCAAGGCTCTGGCGAGACGCAGGTGAAGTCAGAGGATGAACAATGCCAGTCATCCTATCAGGCCAGCACTGACAGCTCTAAAGGAGACGGCAGCTTAAACAACCTCCTCTTTGCAGCAGCTGGGAGCCCCAAGGTTACCTTCGGGTCCACCAGTGCAACCGGCGATAAAGTCAGTTTTTCCTCACAGACCTCTAACTCTCAGGGCACCTACATAAGAACGCAGGAGGAGACAGGCGTTGAGAAGGCCCTCTTGCAGTCCCAGGGAGCTGTGGTGACTGATGATACGGCAGCACTCAGCTGGAGCGTAAACGGCTCTGGCACTATCACGCCCATAGATGAGCTCTGGACAAGCGCAGATGGAAACAGGAGCGTGGTCAACAGGATATCCGGACAGGGCGACTCCTGGCAGATCTCTCGTGATGTTTCCTTTGGTATAGATTATGTCGATCTGGCACAGAGCCTGGCCAACCAGGGCTCTAACAGCACTGCCCGCCTGGACTCTGAACAGGCAGCCCGTGACAACGGCCGCTGCGAGGCCTATAACGAGCTGCACTCGACAGGTTCTCTCTCCGGTATGCAGTGGGCTGGGTCAAGCCCCGGCAATGCCTATGCATCCCAGAACCTGACTGTGACGGGATCCATCACGGGTACTACAGCTGCAAGCAGCAACCACAGCGGCGACTACTCACAGGTCATGCCAGCCATATACGGCGCGTCCAACCTGCATCTGGAGAGCTCAGCATCCGCTGCAGAGTACAGCGATACATCTCACAAGACGAGGGCTCATCTGGAGATTCTCGGGTCATCAGATTCGGCCAGAGCAGACAGCTATTCCAGGTATGGCCAGTACACATCAGACTCACATGGCGGCTGGGACGTGCCTGGATCTGGCAAGATCAGCATCAGCGCCAAGACCATGAAGGCGGCACTAACAGATGTAGATCTGACTACAGACGGAGACAGGCCTTATGCCAAGACCAGCTCTCACAACGGCAGCAAGACCTGCTCAGGACTATCTGCAGGCACCTCTGAAGATCGCACCTCCGGCAGCATGGTCTTCCAGGCTCATCTCTACTCCCATGCCTATCCCAAAGATGATGGCCATGGGATAGATGAGTTTGAATCTACTGCGGCTGCAGATATCTCTGGCAATGCCTTTGGCAAATCGCAGTACTACATTGGCGCCAGGCTGCTTCGCTTCGATGAGGATAAAGGAAGCTGGGAAGTGGTCCAGGATGTCACGGATAAGCATCTCAAGGCCTTCAGGGCCAACGATATAACCACTAGCAACTACAAGTGGGATAAGCTATGGAAGATACCAGTCAGGGGCAGGGTAGACCTGAATGGAGGAGTCGACCTGCCGGCTGAAACCGTGCCCTGGTCTATCAAGATGATGTACAACAATTCAGACCTAATATGCAGCAGCGGCGGCTCGGGCGTGGATGTGGCAGTAATTGATACTGGAGTGGATACTCTGCACCCCGACCTGTTCAGGCGCGTAGTGGATTATGCAGATGCCGGCGGACCTGGCGACTTTGGCAACTCCAACTCAGATCCCAACGGCCACGGCACTCACGTCTCTGGCACCATAGTTGCAGATGGCGGATACGACGGCAAAGGCATCTGGGGCATGGCTCCTTCTGCAAACCTCCACATGTACAAGACCAACCTCCGCGAGGCCGATGTGGCCAAGGGAATAAACAGGTCAGTGGACCTGGGCGCAGATGTGATCTCAATATCTCTGGGCGGTCCGATAGCTGACGCCAACATCACGGGAGCTGTCAACTATGCCATAGCTAACGACGTCCTGGTTGTGGCTGCGGCAGGAAACGGAATTCCAGAGGATCCTGTGGTTTGCTATCCGGCTGCGTACCCAGGCGTGGTGACAGTAGGCGCAGTTACCCAGGGCGGCGATGCTGCATGGTGGACCTCACCAGGGTACAATGATGGCGATTGTATCATAGCTCCTGAGGATGTCATGTTCGGGGCGCCTGGAAGGCTTGTATACTCTACATTGCCCACCTACAAGACGCCCTGGTTTACTGATGCCTTCTCCTGGTATGGCGTCTCCTCAGGAACGAGCATGGCCACGCCGCATATTGCGGGCCTGGCCGCCAAGGTGATCTCACAGAACCTCTATCGCGGCTTTGGGGCAAATGATACAAAGAGCCTCATGCAGGCTTATGCCGAAGATAACGATGTTCAGTCGGTATGGGTAGGCGCAGGTGCCGCCACTGGAAATTATCCGTGGTATGTACAATCATTCTCCAGAGTCCTGCCGGAAGGGGCTCCCAAGGCATATTATACGGCGCTGTATCCCTATATGGATGGCAATGTCCGCATCTTAAACCTGGACATGCTCAAAGGAGACGACTGTCTGACGGGCCTTGGCATTCCAAAGCTCCCTGCCGGATCCACTTAGATCCGGACAGTGCCTCTTTTTTTCTCGGAGCTATCCCCCAGATCCATCTATCTGTATATCCTGCCAGAGCTGAAGAGCCTGTCAAGGCTGAAGAGCCTGGGCTGATCTAAAAGCCGTAGAGTTCCCTCACCCTCTCGACATAGATGTTCAGGCTCTCCACATCTTTGATCTCTTTCCTGACCAGCTTGGAGAGCTTGGACCTTATCTCCAGGTCCACACGCACTCCAGTACAGAGCAGGTGGTGCTCTATATTTCGAGCCATCTCATCCCCCTTCTCGTCCCAATCAGTGAGTATCACAATCGCCTGAAAGTTCCGGGCCGCATCTTCGGCCAGGTCCAGGCACGGCCGACGTGATGCCATCATCACCGGACCTGAGAGCCCAAGCTTCCTTAAAGCATCTCTATCCCTGATTCCTTCGACTATGACCAGAGCTCCACTGGCCGATGCCTCCAAAAGAGCTGCTATCACCTCCTCCAAAGCCTCAAGGTTGTAGGTCCTCTTGGCCCGGTTGGAGCGGGGGTCCTGCTTCATGGCACCTGTACTTTTGATAGCCTGGAGGCCGCCTCTTCCAGTGACTTTCCCTTCACCAGGAGCACCTTGCGGCTGTTCTTGTGTCCGCTCAAGACCTCCACCTGGTCTGCCCGGACATCGAAGAGGTCTGCCACAGCCTCTATGAGCTGCCTGTTTGCCTTGCCCTTAGTAGGCTCCTCTGTCAGCTTAGCCTCCAGGGATCTCCTCCAGGGGTTGAAGCCCGAGGGCACTGCCAGCTTCTTTGACCCAGGAGCCACCTCAAACCTTATGGTCAGGCCTTTAGGATGAGGCTCTAGGGCATCTGTGAGCTTCTCCATATTTATTTCACATATAGCAGCTAGCTTATAATCTCTATCGATGTTGAGCTTGTTTATATATCATCATATGCTGGCAGCCTTTACAGAGACTGTTATTGGAACGCAGTCAGAAGCCATCACCCCATCAGGGGCGGGGAGGGATTTTGGATCATTTTGTATCCTTAACTCCGGAAATTAGGGTTTAAGTCCATTTTAAGCTCCTCCATATCGCCATCAATATAACCGTTTTGACGGAAAGCTCTAAATCCATGTATACCC
>JGI24732J26686_1000110_pt1 | contig 54210 bp, 71 predicted proteins | sample EPASupsiteHSE623_FD_26686 | JGI IMG/M metagenome (IMG submission 26686)
CCGCCGATGTACCAGGAAGGATTCGAGCCATAGGCGTTTTTCCCGACGTTGTAAGGAATGTCGGCAATGACAAGTTGTGCTTTATGAATATTGTGCCTTTTGTAATTCTGGAAATGATCGTTGATAAGTTCGAATTTTACCGGCTTATTCACGCCGCCACCCCCGCCCGATCTTCCAACCAGTAAACAAACACCCGCGAACCATCCTCAGTCTCGCCCTGATATTTGCAGCCCACATCAAAGCCCTGTGCCCTCAGTTCAGCCGCAGCGGACGAAACTGCGACCACTCCGGTATTCAAGATAATGTCCCGTGTGCTGTGTTCGCCGCCCGTTTGCAGGAAGGCGAGGAGGCGTTGCAGCCTCGGGGACTTTTCCAGTTTTGCGTAGTGTATTATTCCTTTTGGTTTCAATGGTTATGTCTCCTTAAAAGTTCTGGCTATTCGTAAAAACTCGTTGATACGGGTTTAGAACTTACCTGTTTCAATGAGCCTTTCGAGTGTTGAAACATCAATTCCATAGTTCTTGGTTTCTTGTTGCTCATATGTTGGCAACCCGTAACTGAATGTGGTGACCCGTTCATAACTATCAGTACATCGACGCTGAAACTTGGGACGAACAACTTTATGAGCACCGGCAGAGAACAGAATCTTGGCTCTGAGAGCTTCAAACGAATAACCGCGACCACAGCGATTAATCACTCGGATGAGTCCGTTGACGCATTCGGTGAAGGCGTTCGTGACCGGGTGCTCAAAGTAGTTCATGATTTCAGTTCGCCAATTGGTCATTGCAGTGGTCAGGGGCTTATACGCATCCCGAATGGAGTCATGCAAGTCGTCTTCCCATCGCCTGTAAGCCGTTTCAGCTTCAGAGACGGACATTGCTTCATAGAAATCGAAAAACCGCTCCTTGGCCGCGTATGCTTCTCCCAGAGCAGGGAAATTCCGCGTCCAGGATTCAAGCGTTATCCTCTCCATAGGTTGCAATTCGGGGTCGCGTTTCAGAAGGATAAATCGGTCATGCATCAACCCGCGTCTCTGCTTTGTGGTAAGTCCGTCCCGAATCCCCTTCCTAACGGTGTCAAGGGACTGGTTTGCCATTCTCAAGACATGGAACTTGTCCACGACTATAGAAACGCCATCAATCGAGCCGTACACGGCATCCCGGTACGGTTGCCACATATCCATAGCAACACACTTGATGGTTTTCCGGTTCTTCATTTTCATCAGATGATTGAACACAACCGCTTTCGTCCGTTCAGGAAGGATGTTGACTACGGTATTGCTTTCTATGTTGGTGATTACACATCTGGGCTTTTTGATGATATGGATTTCGTCAAGCCCCATCCATTCAGGAGTTACGAACTCGAACTTCTTTTCCAGTTGAGCTACATACTCGTTAAAAATGCCTCTTACCGTGCCCTCAGACACACCAACATCATGTGCAATACTGGTAAACGTCCTGCATACGGACTGCTGGCAAATCCAGTGGTAAAGCCTCACAGTCATGCGTTGACCATCAATAACGTCCGGCAAGAGTTCGGTGTGTGTTTTGCCACAATCCCGGCACCGATAGCGGCGAGCCTTGACATAGATACCAACCCGCTTGCCATGCATAGGGAGGTCTTTGATAAGGATTTCTTGACGGCCACCTCCCAGAACATCCTCAGACCCACAGGAGCGGCAGATTACAGCAGGTTCAGCAGTCTCAGCCTCAATATGGTAGTCATGTTCGGCTTCAGTGCTGGTCAGTATGTTGTAACGAGACAAATTCAGTATGTTTTGCATGGCGAGAACTCCTTGGCGTGTAATAAATACTCACTATTACCACGTTTCGAGTTCACCCGCCTCGTACTTTTGAAAACAGTCTTCGCAAGCACAAAAGCCACCCCATTCGCCAGTCCAGTCAGGAGGAACCGGAATACTCTCATACATCGGGATTCCTTTGTCTCCTCCGACAACGAGGGCATCACAAATACAGCAGTAATCTTCGTGCGGCCACAACCTGATAATATTCATCGAGCCACCCATACAAGTGCAATAATAGCTATGAATCCAATTATACCTGCCCCAAGAATAAAGCCGTGCCAAAACTGCTGTTTTCTGATACGAGCAAGAAGCAGGTTCGGGTTTTTGAACTCTTCAAATGTTGGTGGTGCAAATCCCATAAACTACTCCTATGCGGATAGAGATTTTAACTTCTGGTTAAGCTCAAAACAATGCTGCTCTTCCTGCTGCAAGGCTTCCTTCAGCGTCTGGACTTCAATTTGTGCAAGGTTTCGTTCAAAACAAGCCTCAGACAGACGCTCATGCAACCGTTCGTTTTCCCCCTGTAACTCTTGGGCATCCTTCCGCCATTTCTTTGCATCCTCGGCGGCAGCATCGTGGTATTCCAACCATTTTTTAGCAGAAGCCTTTAATTCAGTATTCTCAATTTCGAGGGCTGCTATCCGATTCTGTAATTCACCCACTTTATCCATGAATAGCCTCCTAAATAATTTCTACAATAACCCGAACTCGCTTATCTTTCCATTCGTCAGGAATGAATTGTCCCTTGATTGTCACCAAATCCAGATAACTATTGACAAAGCATTCACCAACAATAGCATCAGGAGATGTTTCGTGGACATGGATACGTGGTTGAGTCAATCCATGCAGCTCAAAAATATTTCGTGGGTCTACCCATCCTTTATTCATGTACTATTCACCTCCCTGATTGTTCCATTCAGCAACGGTGAAAAACCACCTAAGTTCATCGGTTTCAACAACTATGTGGCCATTGTGGTCAACGCAGGGTTCCGGGTAGCGATACGGTTTCATGATTTCTCTCCTTGTCCTATTGTCGTCAACGACTTATTACGATTTCAGGATAACATTACATCAAACAGTTGCCAACGACTTTTTACTAAGTTTAAACATAATTACATTTAAGGATGAAAATCATGAATCAACGACTTATTACGGATACCCAAAGTTCTTTTCGCTCCACTCCCCGCCCTGCTTTTCGCTCCACCTAAACCGGAACAGAGGGAAATCGATTTGCGCTTGGGCGAAGGCCATTTTCGACCGACCATATGAGGCGTGTTTGTAGGCTCCGTTCTTTACCTCAATGAGCAACAGTGTATTCGGTAAGAAAACGACGAAATCCGGCGTGTAGCGGTGTCCGTTCTCAAGGGTGAGGGTGATAGCTTCAAACCTTACCTCGGACGATGGAAACTCAAATCTGAGCCTCATAAGATAGGAAGCTTCCGTTTTGTTCGGACCTTTCGGCATTGTCGCTTTTCTTGGTTTAACAACCTTCATCGGAAATGCTGCCGGTGAAATAGTTTCTTCTGCCAACTTGCGAACGTTGCGCGGGACGGGGATATTGAGCTGATGCGCCATGTCTCGCATGGATTGCACTCGGCGGTTGATAAGGGCCTGGTATTCGGATTCGGACATCCTCATCTAATGCCACTCCGTCACTTCAAACTCATACGGCTTTAGGCCGAGCCGCTCCCCATCGGGAAGAATCGCCGCAACAGCTCCATGACTGTTCACCGTGACATAATATTCCTCACCGCCATGAGCACACGTGCCGGGTTTTGCTAGAAACGGCATGTCAGGATGTACCGTTATGACGATGATTACTTTCCTCGGAACCTTCCCGCGCCATGAAGGTGGATAATGGCTCGATTGCTTGACCAGCGCCTGTGAAGTCAAGGCTATTGGATTGACCGTTGATTTACACACTTTCCCCTCCTTGAATTTTCCTCTCACACCGCTCGAACACACTCGCCATAAACCATTCATCCTTCCGCAATAGCAGTTCAACCGCCACCTCGCAAACGCCAGGGATCGGGTTTTGACCTGATTCCCAATCCTGATACGTGCGGTAGGGAGTTTTGAGGGTCTTTGCCATTTCGACCTGGTTGTATCCGAGTTTGATGCGGGCGGCTTTGAGTTCGTTATTTGTCATTTAATCACCGTCATCGACTTCATTGACAACGGCAACACACAAAACTTCACTGCCGGGGTTTGCCAACCTATCGGCCAAATACATTTTGTTGATCTCGTTGGCCCTTTGCAGTGCTTCAAATTCACTGGAAAAAACAACAATGTCATCCGGTCCGGCAACGTGCATTTCGTAACTCATGTTTTTCTCCTTTTTGGCCCGTTTTGTACGGTTGGCGTGTATAATTACCCTCTGAATGTGATTTTGCCATCAAGCAAACCTTCGATGATGGCGTTAAATTCCCAACAGCACAACTGGCAATCCACATACACGCGGAGCTCATCATGATCGTGCTTTTTCCGAGCAATAAACGCCTCTGCTGCCTCTTTGGTTAGGTGGGCGGAAACATACTCCCACCGATCAATGTAATAGACCTTTTCCCACGCCCCAGTTTTGCGACCATCGTCGTCAAGAGCGTCGAGCCGGTTAGCAGTTCTGGTATCAGCTTCTGCGTGATCATTCTCCGCATTGATCCAGATGTAATCGTCGCAGTAAGCCGAATCAAGCCCCACAACACGTTCTCGGCTTTGCACAATAAAGAGCGGATCACAGGTAAAATGCTCTCTCACCCCTTCGCCCCGGTGATGAAATTTAAGCCGCGTAATGAAGTCGTCAAAGGTTTCTTTTGTCAATTCCTTCATAAGTTTTTCCTCTCGCACCCCTTACAATTCCGACCTTGATTCGAATCCTCACACCGGCAAAGATCCTCTGCCGGCACCGTGAGCCAATATCCCAGCCAGGCTAGTAGTTTTAGCAAGTGGGGCCTCCTATCAGAGTGTCCTCTTACAGCAAGGACAAACATCGGTCTTTGTCGTAATTCTGGTTACTCCTGCGCCAAGGTTGAAAAGTTTGTAGGGCACGCCCACATCACTGAGCCTTGTTATTAGCCATTGGAGGGCGGCACGAAAAGAGATTGTTTGATCTATTTCTTTGCATTGCAATATCGCACTCCGCATTTCACTTTTCCATTTCTCGTTGACAACTTTCGCCATCTCTCACCCCTTCAAAAACCGCCCCTTGTCACTTCGGGGCGGTGCTGATATCCCAAACTATGTGGTTTATTCCTGTGGAGGCTCCGCATTCGGGCAAGATTCGTCGTGGCCGTCAGTTCTCAGGCAATGTTCGCAAGCCTCGGCAGGAGTCGCGGGGCAATTCGGTGAATGTCTGCCATGTTTGAAATGACACTCCGGGCATTCGCCGGGCGCGACTTCAACGACTGTCTCAACTTCCGTGACTTCCCCGGTTTCAAGGTCGACGTTTTCCCCGCCGATTTCAGCAACGGGGTCCGGGAGTTCTGTAAATCTGGAAACGATATCCTCTGCCCTGGCACTTACATTGCCATTCGCCGGCGTGATGTCCTGCAATTCTTCAGCGGTCTGCATCCCGAGCAATCTTTCCGGGCAGTAAAGGCGCCCAAAGAAAGCCGCCGCCCGATAGCAGAACATCTGCGAAGGGATAGACTTCCATTTTGAACCGCTCTTGCTGTCCCATCCTTCGGCCTTCACCATCTCCCAATCAATCCACGGCCCGGTGCAAACTTTCCCGGTGCCTTTTCTCGTAGCGTAGGCCCTGACTCGATAATTCTTGTCCTTGGCATCGTTCCCTTCAATTTCGTAATCAAGAGGATCTTCAAACAAGCCGCTGGAATTTATCAGGGCGATAATCATCTTACTTTCCATGCCAGGGCGACCTGAAACGATGTAAGTATTTTGCAGCAACATCATCGGATCAACCCCGAGACGGAAGGCCATCTGTAGCCCCAGGAAGCAGTTTTCTTTCTTCCCTTGGAAGTGCGCCGGCACAAGCTGCGAATTGGAAAACAGTGTGGCAATCCTCCAAAGCTGCTCAAACTTGCCGGTGTCAAGGAGCGCGGAAAACTCGCTGCTATCCTGTACGATGATTTTTTGTGGTTGTGCTGCCTGTGGTAAATTGGTTTCTTCGCTCATTTTGGTAACTCTCCTTTTTGTTGAGATGCGGGAGTGCCGCGGGAGTCGAACCCGCCTAGACTTTTTGGGCCACCCAACCCATGTCACACCAGCCATAACCAGGAATCGAACCTGGGATCGTCACCGGGGCCGCATCTATTGGTTAAAGATAATTCGGTTTCTCAAGGGTAATCAGATTGCCGACACCTTGATAATTCGGATAAAAGCCAGTTCTGCGGCACTCAAGTTCGATGTTCAGCAGCCGCCGGTACTCGTATTGCCCTCTGACGATAAACTGAGAGTCAAGCAGATACGTTTCAACGCGGAAAGGCGGTTCTTTTTCAATCGCCACAAAGCAGAAGCCGTCAAAATCCTGTTTCGTCGCGGCCTTGATTCCATCCAGATAAAAAGCCGCTTGCACATCGTAGCCAAACTTCACCACGTCCCGGCAAAACTCATACTCGCCAGCAGATGCACAAGTTTTCAAGTCCACCAGAACGCCCTTGTTTCCGCTCGGTATCCGGTCGGGTCGGCATTTGCAGGGTAGATTAGTTTCCTCGTCAATCCAGAATACCGACTGCTCCGAGACGCCTTCAGCCAGAAGTTTCGCGGTGAAAGGGTGAGCGTTGAGGGCTTTCTTCATCTCGACCAGCTTCAGAAAATCTTCCGCCGAGACAAGCGCCTTGCCCTGGTTCGCCAGTTCAAACGCGGCCCATTCCTCCTTCCCGGCGTTGGTACGCTTGTTGATTCCGGTTGGCAGAACAGCGCACTCTTTCAGAAACATTTCCGGGCCTTCCAGAAGGTAGACGTGGGACGCCCTGCCGAATGCCATTGCTGGCGTGTCTTCTTGCGGCACTCTTGCGGCTGCGGGGCATTTGTCCAGCTTCTTGAGGTAGGACTTTGAAACGTACTCCGTCATGGAGTGGTAGACTTCTGCCGGGATGCCGTGATAAATTCCGGGGCCGGGCAGGGTGTTTAATTTTTCGGCTGTATTCATGACTGCACCTCCCACTCATGGCCGCATTTAGGGCAAGTTGTCAGTCGTGCAAGCCTTGCGGCCTCTTGAGCCTTGGCGTCATCCAGTTCTTTTTGTTGGCGGGCAATCTCGGCGCGCTGCGCTGCCGCCTCTTTCTCTTGTTCAATGCGGATCTTGTCAGAGGCTTCCTGCTCGGCCCTTATCTTGGCTTCGTGGGCTTCACGTTCGGCTGCCAGCCTTGCCGCCTCTTCATCTCGAATAGCCTGAGCCTTTCTTTCTTCCTCAGCCCTTGCATCGGCAATCCGTTTTTCCTCGGCTGCACGTTCATCCTCGATCTTCTTACGCTCTGCCGCCAGTTTTGCTTCTTCGGCTTCGCGTTGAGCTTTTGCAGTCGCCTCACGTTCCTCGGCTTCCTTTCTCAGCTTGGCAAGTTCTTCGCGTTCGGCGGCAATGCGAGCCTGCTCTTCTTCGTTCGCTATCGTGTCGGCAAGCAGTTTTTCGAGGGCGATAATGCAGGTTTGTTTTGCCACTTCCGCATCGGCACGAAACTCGGAATATTTGTCATCAATGGGAATTTCTTTCGCGCGTGACAAGACAGCACTCACGTCTGTCGAAGATTTGCCCTGCTGATTAAGGGGGATGTTGCGGATTTTCAGAATGTTGTCCTGGATGGTGGAAATCCTGAGCCGCTCAACTTCCGCTTTTGCCGCTTTCTCGGCTTCCTTGCGGTCTTCTTCAGCCTTGATAAGTTCGGCCAAAGGGTCTTCATATTTTGCGATAACCGCACCAATCCTCGCCGCCTCCGAGTCGATGAACTTCCCAAGTTTGAGGACATCGGCCTTCTCTTCCTTCCTTGCCGCTTCCAGGTTGACACGAGCGGTTCTGAGTGCGGCCCGGTCTGTTTTGGCGGTAGCCATGCCCTTGGTGGTCGAAACATCGTAAACTATTCCCTCGTAACGTTTGACCAGCTCCAAAACTGTCTGTTCGACCGGCGTGATTTTCGCCAGTGTGAATGTAGCTTCTTCTTTGATTGCCAAATTGTCTTTCATTTGTTATCCTCCTCGCATTTAGTATTCTTCCTCGGCCCCTTCGCCAAAAGGGGCTTCTTCTTTTTCATCCTCGACAAACTTGGGAACACTAAAGTCCCGCCTTAATTGCCCCATCTCTAGTGCTCGTTGATTCCTTAGAACGCTCCTGGCGTATCTCATGCCGCACGTCCTTCCTTCAGAAACTTATTCCGCATCCACGCATCATCCTCAGACTGTAGAATTGCCCTTGCTATACAATTTGGGCAGGGTTCGCAGAGTATAATGACGCTTCCAGCGTCCTCAGTGACCCTTGCAGACAGGTCGTTCTCGCAGTTGTCGCACTTCACCTTGAATTCCATTTTTATTCTCCTTTCTCAGCCAGTATCTTATGGCTCTGATACCGCAAAGCCCCGTTCATCTCCCGCTGGTCAAATGGTTTTACGTCCACATGGTAAATCAGGCTCCCGACGACCCCAGCGAACAGCACCAGGGCCGCAGTCAGGAAAAACATGAATAGTAAGCCTCGGTGCTCTTTCATTTTCTAACCCTCCGATCCGCGCTGCTTCCACTGTCAAATTTCTTCCCCGGCGCAACATACGGCGGCGCTTTCCCAAATCTAATCGGCCATGACTTTTTCACTAGAAATGCCCCCCTTCCTTCCGTGTCAGCCATTCAACAAGGATGAACGGGGCCGAGATGCAGAATACAACGGTGATAATTGTCATCCAGATGGTTACGTTTAAAGCCTTACCAAGTGTGCTCATCTGTAATTCTCCTTGTGCAGCATATACCGTCCGATTCCGAAACTGGGCCATCTCCTCAACGTCCGCTTCATCCGTTTTGATCTCATGGTGCCTCCTGGGTAGATAGTTACGCCGCCGCCAATTTCTCCAATACCCTCTGTGCCGCCTCAACTTTCTGTTGCGCCTTGATGATCCCTCGACACTTTTTGCAGTGGATGTAGCCGGAGCCGATTGAGATGAGATTCGTGCAGCCGTCAGTGGCACATTGCCGCTTCTTTGCTGGCGGCTTCTTCGGCGGAATCTCGTAAACCATCTGCTTCGGGCCTTCTAAAACTTCCTCTCGATGCCCACATATCGCGCACTCATTTGCTGGTGGTCTGAAAGGATGGTTCTCTGCGTGGAAACAATTCGAATAATGGCACCGTGGGCACACGCCCTTTGCTTCTCCTTCTTGTTTTTTAATCACCGTTGTCTCCTGTGTTTAGCGCTCTCAGCTTTCAGCCGCCTTCTCCGCTCATCAAGTGGCAAGCTGGCAAGATGCTGCATGTCAAGGCTCGTTTCCTCGCTGGCCCTCATCTTTGCCACTACTGCTGCGGCTATTCGCTGGATATCGTTTTCTGATAGTTGCATGACGTTCCTCGCCCCTCTTGACCCTCCCGCTGAGTCCTGCTCGTGATAAGCAGCGGGAAGGTCTGCACCGTACCCGTGGAAGGAGGGTTCCCCAGGTGAGAGTTTGCGGGGCATGTTGGTTAGATACCGGCCAATGTTTTGATATTCATCGTTTGCACATGCTTGAGTGCTTCATCGAATTTGACTGATGGGATTTCGTTGTAGCGAGGGACGCGGAATTCGTGCTTGAGATTGCGCCATACTCGGAGATAAATGGGCCGCAAGTCCTCAGCGTCATGGGCAAGGGAAATTTCCCGCACCTTGGCGTGTACTGCGTCTTGAATCTTGAGGGCCTGCCAATGCTCAAGCCTGCGCGTATCTTGAAGTTCTGCTATTTTTTCGGAGTGATCGCGTAGTGATTCGTTGTGGTCGTGAAGAACGGCATGTACTGCATTGAGATAATCAAGTGGCGTGGGATTTTTTGGAACTGGGGTGGTACTGGCTTTGGCGTGAAAGTATGTATCTACGAGTTGCCGCTGAACTTGCCATGAAAGGTCGTCATTGAAGGACTTGGCGATCATGAGATAACCCGACTCCGTAAGAAGCATTAGGCCGCGAGGCGCATGATACCCATATTCAATGGCCTGCTTTCCTGGCACTAGAAAAAAATCCTTTTCAGAAGTGAAGTGCCGCTTATTGGTGTAAAAGTTTCGTCTGGCGTTTCCAGGTTTCCGGTTGTGGACATGGTCAATTTGGCTCAACGTCACCACGTTCTGCCTATTGTGAGAAATTCTCACTAAAGAGGCATTGCCAACCGTAACCGTTTCTCTTGCCGCAATTGTTTGCATGTGGTATCCTTTCACAAGTTGTTGTTTGTTGCCCCATTGCCCTGACCGGCGTGGGGTTTTTCTTTACGCGCTCTCTTCAAAATACCCATCTGCCTTTAACGCTTCCAAAATGTCCTCAGTAACCCCAATGCGCCGCTTGCCGGTGTAGCCGTTAAGAATCTTGATGACGGTCTGATACTCAAACCCCCTGTTTTTCGCCCAGCCCTTAACGGTCATGCCAGAAGTCCTAATGTTTCGAATGGTAGGCTTTAAACTCACTCTTGACTCTCCTCCTTATAGTGGTATAGTAATGCAACAAAGTATTACTTGTTATCAACTTCAACAACTGAGTTGCAGAATACACAACTAAGTAATGGGTGTCAACAAGAAAATACATGACAATGAAGTTTTTTTGGGGAGGGTGTGGGCATGAAATTGAGCGAGAAAATCCGGGTTGTTAGAGAGGCGGCCAAGGTAAGTAGAAAAGATTTTGCTGCTTCATTGCGGGTTTCTGAGTCGTGGATAGGCCAAATTGAAAACGGTAAAAAAGAACCTGGGGATGCGCTACTAGATTTGATGATGTTTAAATATCATGTGTCGGTTGACTGGTGGGAAACGGGAGAGGGTGAAATTTTCGACACAAAAAAGAAGCTCCCGCTGGATACCCGCCGGGAGCTTGCTCATTCTGAATTTGATAAAGTTTATGATGAAACAGAGGATAATGGGGATAAGTTGGAACTGGTATCAGACTTGTTGGCATTTCTGGCCAAACGTAGACAGTCTAGGGGCTAGTGGTTCGCGCATCGATCCATTCCATTATGTCATCGGCGGCTTCAGGGTCCGCAATAAGCATGATCTTAAACATGACTTTTAACAAGTGCTCGTCTGAGTACATGGCCTTGCGAATCAGTTCCAGCTTTTCATCTGCGCTTAGTCCGGCAATCTTGTCTAGGGCTGTCTTGCTGAAACTGGCGGGGTCATCGGGAATCATTCGTGTAGCCTCCTTGGGATTGTTTGATGAGATTTTATATATCCGTCAGCATGGGTAAGTCAAGAATTTTAATGTTAATAAAATCACGAGGCGATAACAAGGGGCAAGCCCCCAAACAACGCAGAGAGGGAGGACAACATGAAACGGTTAGTATCTGTGGCTCTGGTGTCGGTAATGTTGTGTAGTCCTGTGTTCGCTGAAGAGGCAAAAGAGGGGCCAGACGGCGGATCAGTTGCGGCGGCAGTCGTGTCTGACCTGGTTTATGTTCCCGGCAAAGTCGGTGTCTGCGTCGGAAGTGCGGCGCTGTGGACAGTCGGCATGTTCCTGACTGCTGGCGTACTATACAAAGAGTGCGGGGAGTTGGTGCATAGTGCCTGTACTGGCAAATGGATTTTAACCGGTGAGGATTTTGCGGAGTAAACCATGAAAGTCAACATCACAAAGCATCCAACAAGGCCGGGATGGTATTACGTTGACTATCGGCCAGAGGGGGCAAATGGCAAGCGGTGCCGCGATCCTGTCGAAGGGTACGAAAAGGCTGTGTCGTACAAAAGACAGCTTGAGGCGGCATCTTCCGAGCCTGATACCAGGTTGCAGACTCAGCCGAGGATTAAGGATGTTGTCGATGAGTATCTCGCGTGGGTGAAGCGGAATCAAGCCCCGGCAACGTATGATAACAAAGTTATCGTTTTCCGCGCAGCCATCATCCCGCACTTCGGAGAGTACCGGGTAAAGAATCTCTCTCAGCGGGTCTATGATGATTTTCACGTCCGCATGGGCGAGAAGCGGAAGGCCATCATTCTGTATCAAGCATACCTTGGCGCAATGATTAAATGGATGCATGAACGCGGCATGGCCCCGAAGCTGGATTTTACCCCCGGAGTACTGAAATACCACAGACCGGTACACACCATTCCGCACCCGGAAGACATGGACAAGGTTATTGACGCTGTTCAAGGCGAAGATAAGCAAATTCTTTTCAAGCTCATGCTGCTGTCTGGTATGCGCTGGAATGAGGCATCAAATATCCGGTGGGAGCAGATCGACCTGAAGGCCGGGAGTATCCGGCTCGTGGAGAGTCTACAGGAAAGCAATGATGTTGTGCCAATTCCTGACCCGCTTTTTTCGTGGTTCAAGGCCAACAAGAAATTAGGCGGCTGGGTATTTCTGAATCCGCAAACCGTAACAGAGAAGCGGCCTGAAGGATTGCCATACGGCAGCTTGAAAAAATGCCTGAAGAACGCATGTGATAACGTCGGGGTGCATATCCACCCTCACCTATTCCGTCATGCGTCAGCAACCTATCTCTATGCCGCCACTGGTGACATTAAAGCGGTGCAGGCCCATCTGCGGCAGAAGGACATCCGGTCTACGCTCATATATATTAAATACACCATCGATCAGGTGAAGACCGGACAGAAAGCGTTGATATTACACATGAATAAGATGAAACAGGAGTTGAAGAACAAAACAACCGCTGTCCATGTGGACAATAACGAAAAGCCCGCAAACGCAATGTAGGCAAGGCTTTGCCGCCCTAGATAGAATGAATGGCATTCAAGAGGTCGACAGTTCGATCCTGTTCAGCTCCACCAAAAAATCAAAGGGTTACGAGATTTCGTAGCCCTCTTTTTTTGTCCAATTGTCCATTATTGTCCATTTTTGCGGAACACCCGCGCCCAAGTAGGAGTTTTGCTCAACGCCCCTGCTGCACCAATAGCCGCCCCGGTAGCAATCGCCTCCTTGCTCACGTTGCCATTTTGCAGGGAGAGTGCAGCACCGGCACCGGCTCCAAGGACAAGCCCTGCTATGGTCATTTCATATTCCTTCAATCTGCCGAATAGCCAAGTTTTCATGGTGCCTCCAATACCGGGTTTTCCCCGGTCTGTCCGTCTGGTAACGCATATTTTGACGCAACTGCCCTCACCGCGTAGTACCACGCCCATGCTCTCCACCTCCACATGCCGTCAGCTATGGCAATATCCCTGAGAAGTTCATCGGCCCGCTGCCGGTGTTCCTGTCCGAGTAGGCCGAGGGAAAGAAGCTGATACAACGAATCATGAACCAGGGACGCCCGTTGGGAACTTTTGGTGTCGAATGTCGGGCCGCTTGCACCATCCCATGCATAGCGTTCCCTGATTGCCAGTTCTCCGTTCAGCCCCAGGTAGATGTACTCGGTGAGGATCGGCGCCGGGGGAATAATGCCGGTATCGTGGAAATACTTCTCCATCAACTCGTATTTGTAGCCCTTCAGTTCGCGGTATCTGATCTTGAGCATGTAGACCCCCTATTCACGCGGGTTCGTAGGTACGGCTTCCATATTTCAATTCTGAGGCGTTTTTACGGGGCAACCCTTATCATACCATTCCCCGTAATCCCTCTCCGAAGGTTTCCCATCGTCAAAATCGTCACACAGTCCACAATGACCGCCGCAAATCTTACTTCCCGTCACCTTGCAGTAAAAACAAGCCACTTCTAATTCTCCTTATGCCGCAATCAGTTCATTGCCCCATAACATTTTTCCGTCGATGATCGGGATCGGCTGCGCGATAAACTGACCGCCTTCTTTTTCAAAGTTGACAACGCTTACCCCATGTTGCCAGTTTGCCACGTTGTCATCGAGGTATTCCGGTTCCAGGTCACACAAGCAGCCGCCTTCCACCCAGACATATTTCCCGCCGCGTACCGTTCGGTAATGGCTGCCCAATCTGTGCGTATGGCCGGACGCGCCCGACATGCCCTCCCTGAGCAGTTCAGCCTTTGCTGTGTAGCCGCTATCCTGTCGCACGACATTGCCATGCTTAAACATAAACTGCCGGTAGACCAGATGTGGCTTGTATTCGATGTCCAGCTTGCCAAGGTCGAGCACTTCCTCAATTCGCAAACTGCGAAGGCTTGAGAGTGCTGGTGCTTCGTTCCAGAGGTATCGTTGCAATCTGTCGGTGTGGTTCGCCTTGAGCATGACTATCTTGCTACCCGGACAACGATTGCGAAGATCTGTCAACAGTTCACTGGTCAGGTCAATTTCATATTGCAGATCAGATTTCCGCGCCGGGTCCTTTGAGAATCTGCTGAGGGAATAAAAGTCATGGCACTCATGGACAACGATGATCTTCGGTTTCGTATGTTCGCAAAACGTGAACGCGCAATTTAATGCTGATTTGTCGTGATAGGGAACATGCCAGTCATGGAGCGCGACCACGTCCGTTTGTGCCATGGCGTCGACTAAATCCTTGCCACGGTTCCGCTTATTCGCTAAAAATATCCTTGCCTCAAGTTGGCTAACATTCGCCAGTTTTTGCAGATTGATTCGCCCGATGCTTTGGTTGTCGGCATATACCGACTCCATCCGCTCATGTGGGGTCAATTATCCCTCCGAATAACTTCTCAAATCCAGGTGGTAGGTCGGCTTTCTTTGGCTTGCAACACTCCGGGCAAATGTATTCTGTACCCTTTCGGATAGTGGCATCGCGGATTTCTCCGAGGTATGCACCACATTTGCGGCAGTGGATTTTTCTCATAGGTTTCCTTTCCAGAGGGCAACTTCTTTCTCCCGCCGATGAGCGAGACCTTGATTCCGCTTGCCTCCGCAACGTACCCACTTGCGGAGTTCTGCCGGGACATCAACGATGTTGCCAAGGTTCAGCTTTTTCAACAGGGTAGACTTCCGGAAAGCCCCGGCGCCGACGTTAAACACGAACGACACAAGCGCGTCAAACTCGTACTGCTCAATGGGTATCGTCACATTGTCATTGACCGCGGATTCCGCATAGGAAACATCCTTGCGGAGCAGTTCGAGTGCTTCGGCTTCGGTGATACCATCAGCAAACTTACCGCCTATCTTTTCCTCTTTGGTCAACAGGTGGCCGATACCGATAGTCTGCAAGCCGCCAGCGTCCTTGTAAACGTGGAGCACGCAGCCCTCAACCTCTTTGATAAACTGCAAGCCCCGGTCACTAATCCGCATTTATTTCCTCCCAATCTTCACAGTACAAATTCTGACTCGTCTGGGTGTCATCGTTCAGGCATCTGCGCCGAGCCATCTGATACCATTTGCAGTTGGCGCACCGTTCGGCTTCCTTCATTCTGACCTCCATACCAGCGTTTCACGATCTTTGCTGTTGGCCTCGGCAACCGCCAGCCGTTTGGCAGCTTTCGTGGTCTTCGCCTCACCGTGGCCGAATCTGCCATCTGCCAGTTTGACGAATACGCGGATATTCCCGCCGCGCCTTGATGTCTGGAAGTCAGTTATCATCATCGCCCCACATCTCCGGACTTGGCCCATCTCCCGGGGTTTCATTGTTGATGCACAACGGGCATATCCTATCATGGAGTGGGCAATCGGCTGATTTTGAGCAGCTCATTTTATCAACTCCAATCCGGTGTGATTCGATCTCTCGCAGGCGTATGTCAGGAGGTGACTGATTTCCACCGCCTTATCCTTCCACTCGTCCCGCTCGCCCTGCACCATTGCCAACTCCTGCCGCAATTCTGAATTTTCCTTCCTCAGCGCAAATATCAAGTTGCTCAATATCTCTGCCATGTACGCCCCCTTTCAGTAGGCATGGGCTAGCTGCGCCCATTTGGATACACTCAGTCAGGTTCCTCGTCGGACACGTCCCCATTGGGCTGTTCAGGCATCTCCTCATCGTCAGATTCCTCGATTGGTTTGCAGCGACCAAATTCAAATAGCCGCTGGCAAGTCTTAATGCCGAATCGCTCTAGCCACTTGCAGTCATGGGCGCTGGTGCAGTTCATGGCTTGTATATCCTTGTTTCAAGCTGCACGATTCGCCGGTCCATACCTTCGTTCATTGTCTGCAAGGATGCTATCGACGTATGGACGCTGAAACTCAGAACAAGGTTGATGGCCAGCAGAAGGATGTTTGACGCTATCCCTGCCATGCCTATTTTTACCCATGTTTCAAGGCCACTGTGGGCTTGGCAAGTTTCGTGTCCTGGTTGCGATTCGGCCATAATGTCTCTCCTTCACAGTGTTTGAGGGTCGTGGAGTCCCTTACGGGTATTTTTCCAAGTTGGCTAGGGTATAAGTCGTATCCATCGTTCCTTTCTTGTCAGTGTCATAGGTCCACTCAACGGTGATGCGCATAACTTCGGTATGTGCGCCGGATACGATAGCGTTCTCTACCGCCGTTACCGTCAGAGTGTGGGTAGGTGACGAGGGGGTAAATGCCGTCCATGCCTTGACCGCAGCGCCTGCCTTGTCCAGCCGATACCTTGCCGCAGAGGGAGTGACCGCCGCCCCGTTCTGGTCAGTGAAAGAGATAGTTATAAATGAAGTTGACCCTTCGTTGACTGTACTCATGCGTTACCCCTTGGGCTTGTTATTGTGCCGCTTGCGTCCGGTGCAGTTACGGAGTTGTTTGCCATTCCCGATGTCACAGAGTCATTTGATTGCGCCACCTTAACCTCTGTTGATGCGCCAGAAACTGATACCATTGTTGACAGTGTGGCCGTTACAAGCTGGAACGATGCTCTTGATTGGCCTAAACACGCACTTGCAGATGCTGACATTGCAGAGGCAACCGCACTTGCCGATAGCAGGGACACCCCGGCAGAAGGAAACAGCACTGGCCCAAACACTCCATCAATCCTGCCAATATCAGCGGCAGGGACTAGCCCTAGCCACTCAGGGTAGATTGTGCTATCTGCTATCCATCGTAGGTAGAGTCCGTTCATGCGGGAGTCCGTGTATTCTTATCTGCCGAAACAGTGAAAGTATGCAGCAAGGTCGCACCGTCATCCTCATACAGAGAAACAGAAAGGCCGTCAGAGCTTACAATCGCCTTATTCGTCTGCATCTTTCGACTCTTCGCCGCTTCCGTTTTTGCTGTCGTCGCCGCCGCCAATGCCGCCGTTAAGGTTTGGTCTTGCTCGACCGACAAGCCGCTGCCAGTTGAGTTCGTGACAACCGTACTCGCGGCGCTTTGGAGAAGAAGAACTTGCACTCCCGCTGAGTATGCGATGGGGTCTCCTTCGAGCCCCCCGACGAGGTTTCCCCCGGAGATTTTGGCAACGTAGTTTCCTGTTGCGAATAAGACCTGCCAATCGTCCAGTAATTGGACGGTGACACCGACCGAGACTGCACCTCCGAGGCTTTCCCCTCCTGATGCGCTTGCGATTTGGGCATAGGTTATCCCTTGGGCAGAGGCTTCCGCTTCCCGGATGTCGGATAGCAACCCGATAACGGAAACATCAGCCTGCGCCTCTGAAATAGTTATCAATTTCTCTGTGAAATCGTAGGAATATATCATTGGCTATATGGCTATGTTGTCTGAGGTTCTTATCGCACTAATAGTCGTATTTGCCCCCTCGATGAGTGCCGAGTTCTCAAATGGTAGGATGCCTTTCTTTCTCACCCTTGCGATAACACTGAAGCTGGAAACATAAGTGATGCCCGTTTTGGATACGCTCGTTGTTGAGCCTTACGTCGCATTTGAACTCTTGCATTGAGTCGCCGTCCTTCTCTGACACAGTTCATGGAACATTTGAGTGCGTCTTGTTCTAGCGTTGGTACTAGGTAGTAGATCAATGTTTTCCTATATGCCCAGCGTGTCCAATCAGTCAATTACTCGCCAAACATCGTAACCCCACTATTTACTGTGAGCAAGAAAATGTTGCGACTATTTGAGTACATAGGTCACTCTTTCCTTGACGAGTATTTTTCATGCGTTCTCCTTGTTGACTACTTTTCAAATGATGATAGTATGTAGACGAATTGTTGTGCATCCCATGTTTTTGGAAGGATGGATAATTATGTTCTGGACTGTATTTTTTGCCGTTCTCGGCGCGATACTAGTTGCATGGATTGTCTCTGACATAGTAAACGGCTAATAGATGGGGTCACTATCCAATGTCAGCGCTTCCGATTCAGCCGGTGATAGGTAATTTCTCCGCGCTATTGCGGCAGTGGGTATCACCTTCCCCGCAACCTTCCTTAGTGGGCCGGGACCGCGCCTCTTCGCCTGATTAAGAAGTATAGCCATCCTTGCCTTAATGGATGGGGTGTCCACAAGTTTAGCTACAAAACCAGCCTTAGCCGCCGCACTTGACCCGCCAGTCAATGCCGCCGTTGTCATGGGTGCCATTTGCATACCTAGTCCGATAATATCCCGGTTCTGTATTCTTGCTGTTGCCCTCCCGAATGGATCAAGGAATTTAAGCAGTTCGCTTTCCTTCATATTCAGTTCCTTGATTTCCGGGTGCAGTGCTTCCATTTCTTCTTTCAGCCCCCTTGCAATGGCTTTCTTCCCCGCTATTTCAGCCGCCTTTGCGTCATCCATGCCATAAAAGTCCTTGGCTATTTTGTAAATATGGCGCTTCATCTCTTGCGCTTGCTCTATTGGAATGTCATTGCCTCCCCGAAGGAACGCCCTTTTGACTTCGTTTATTTTGCCGAGAAATCCTGGGTCTACCTTTTCCAGTCTGCCACCTTTGCCAACAAGTGAATCCAGACGTTTAACGACTTCTTGAGCACTGATGGTTTCTCCGTTCCTGCCCCCTGTTGCAATGAGGTTTTCAACATCGGAGTTAAATCCGTCAATCTTTTCAAGGATTCTTTCATAGCCTTTCACGTTGGGGACGGCTTTTTCCCTAAGTCCTGTCTTGATGATTGCGTTTCGCTCTGCGATAGGCAGGACACTCGGGGAGGTTGACAGCTTCAAACTTGAAGCATACATTTTATCAATAGCACTCTGCGGCAGGGCTTTTGTCATGCCCTTAGCGACTAGTGCGCCAAGACCTTGAGTTGCTCCGCCGAAAGCAAAATCCTTCGCAACACCCCCAAGGGTATTTTTAGCCTCATTTTCCCCAAGCACCAAGTCTGCAAGCTGCCTGCCCCCCGCGTATCCAGCACCAGCACCAGCAATCCCACCGGCAACAGTTCCGGCACCGGGAACCGCTAATGTGCCAAGTGCTCCCCCGCCAAGCGCTCCAAGTGCCTGGCCTCCTGTCTCAATGCCAGTCCTGGCAAGTGCGCGACCAGCACCGTACAGACCGTATAGATTAGGGTGTTTCTCTCCCCATTTCGGAACGGTATCAGTCGGCTGAGATTGCACAGAGGTAGGAGTGTCCCATTTCACTTGCTTGGGGTCTATCGCTGGGGCATCCCACTTCACTTTTGAAATGTCTATATCATTTGCCATGTTCGACACTCCCATCAGAGTACTGGACAACCCTTTTGCCGTTGAGCATTCCGGTTCTCACCACCGTTCTACTGCCACTTTGCCCCGTACCTTTACCTCTGTTCATCTTGGCAGACGCGCCCGAAAGGTATGCCCCAAGGTTGTCTAGTTTCATCTTAATGGTTTTGTCATCATCAAGAGGGCTTGGCATATACCGCTTTGCCATACGCTTCACTTCCGGTTCCGGTACAGCCGCACCGGATTCAGCTCTCAACTTGGCCTCCATTGCGTCGAGTATTAGGGTACTTGCCTGTCTGCCTTGCGAAAGGGGCATTCTGGTTGTGGCATTGAACACATTGTTCCTGTCCACTACACCATCTTTATTTAGATAGAATCCCTTTATCTGCGGCATGTATGATGTAGCCTGCTCAATTAGTTGGGATTTCGCCGCATTCTCCGGCGTTACCGCCCCCGGCTTCGGCGCGACTGAACCACCCTCGACTGTTGCTATTTTATAGGTGCCTGTTCTCTTGTCGTACACAAGGGGCTTACCGGAGGTGGGGTCAACGAAGGTTGATTGCGCCAAAGGGCTACTACTTCCATTGCCACTAGCCACCTTATTCAGCGCCCTAATTGTTGCCGCTTGAACAGCAGAATCACCCCGTATTCGCGCCGCCTCAAGTTGACCCTTTAGCCTGTCTTCACTCATCTGCCCCTGCATTTCAGCCCGAAGCCATGCTACCGCCTCCTGACTATCAGCGCGGCCCAGGCTGCCCCTCAACTGATACCATGCGTTCTGCTCACCGTGGTCGTTCGTGGCTGGCATTTCCAGTCCGGCATTGCCTTTGTTGATACTGTCTGCTATTGCCGTATTTGTCACATTTGCAAGGTTTTTATATATCCCCTCTGTTGCGCCAATGGAAATTGGGATATTCCCCATATACTGCCGGTCTTTATCCGTAAGCTGGTCAAGCGGCTTGATTCCCCATGAGTCATGGAGTGAGTCGGCCTGCAATGATGACAGGGGTGCGCCAGTGGTAGGGTTGGCGCTGTTGGCATCGTATACAGGGACTATGCCCTTCCCGTCATTCATCGTTACGCCGATACGGGACGCATCAGCCAAACCTGGGATACCTTGTGGTTGTTGCTGTTTCGCCATGAAGTCGGTAATTGTGCTGTGCGGCTTCATCATGGGGTCTTCTTGCACCGGGCCGCCCAGCGCGTACCCTTCTCCCGGTTGCTTGGACAGTTCGCCCATTCTTTTCTTGGCATCCACAATCATCTTGTTCAGCCGGTCAATGCCGAGGAACTTCACCACATCTTCGGGAAAGACAAACTCGCCTGTTTTGGCTGAGATGATGGTATCGTCACCGGGGGCGGGGGTTTGTGGAGGTGGCGCCATCATCATTTCTTCCGGTATCGGCCCACCTTGGGCGAATCCTGGGTTTCCCATATCTGCAAGGGAGTACCTATTACCCGACCCAATGGAGAAGCCGTTATCTATATTTGACCGTAGCTTGCTAATAAGGTCGTCATATGCCATGTGTACCCCCTATTTATCCGTGACATCCTTATATTCATTGTATGCCGCAGAGTTGCTCGTACTATCGTTGGCACTAGCAGAAGCCTGCGCGCCAATACTTGCGGAAGCAGATACACTGGTTGCAAAAGCCGAAAGAATTGATGAATTGAGTTGCGCCAACGCTTTCAAGCCGTCAGAACGGAGGTTGAGGTAATTCTTCATCTGCTCAATCCTGTTGACATCGGTCTTGTAATACGCCTCACTCTCTGCCGTTGCGCCCCTTACATCTGCTTCATATTTCTGCGTACTTGCCAGCAATTCCTTTGCCCCGACATCCACGCCACCTATCCAGCCGTCCATCTCGGACTTGAACACGATAGCCTGTGCGTTCGCCTTTGCAGCAAGTGCGTTGTAGACTTCAGCCATTACTTTAACTTTCGCCATGGCAGCTTCAAACGTGCGGATGATTATTTCTGGTTCGACCTTTGCCGCTTCAAGCGCCCTTGCCTGATCTGCGGAGTGCTTCGTTTCCATCACGTTTTCAAGTTCGGTGCCGGTCTTCAGGTACACTTCCTGTTGCTGTCTGGCAAGTTCGGACATTTTTATCGCGGTATCAAAAGAAACTGATTGCTCTTTTTGGATGTGTTCTGTTTCCGCTGATATGAACTGAACAGCCAAGGCTCCGTCAGGAAGTCCCAAGTCTCCAGCTTCCGAATCTGCCCACTCTGTTGCTATTCTATCTTTACTGTCGGCAAGTGACTGTTCCCTGCGGAGTCTGTCACGTTCAAAAATTGCTGTCTCAACGCCAGGGCCGAGTCCTGTGCCGCCATCCTCCACACCGTCAATAAGGTTGCGCTTCAATGCTTCCCGTAGTTCCGAGGCATAGGGCGAATCCGAATAGTTGAATCCGGGGATTGGTACGTCAACGTCAGGGATGGTCATCTCGGGAAAGGAGATGGTAGGAGCCGTGGGGCGCTCGCCGGTTGTCAGGATATAGCGGATAAACTCAGGTGAATTATATTCGGGGAACAGTTCCATCGGAGTGAGGCCGATCAGAAACCCCTCTAATGCAGAAAACTGCTCTTTCGTCCGATCATAAATGTCGCCAATCATGCTATATGCGTGATTGAATTTCCCCTGCACTTCCATCATCGCTGTATCAGCTATGTGGTTTGTGTCTCCGAGCGGTTCTATATATTCTGGCATGGATTACTCCTTCGTTTCTATGGACATTTTCGTGAAGTAGGTTCCTACGCCCCACATATAATTGTATGTTGAGGGGGCATCAATGTTTGTCCACGCGATTTTCCCGGTCTTTTTATCTAAAGCCTGCCTAATAGACTTCCTCCCACCTGTTGATTCCTTTTTGAATCCAGAAATGTAAATATATTTATCGTCTACGGCTATATCGGAGAGGAACGGCCCAATATTGTAACCAGCCCCATCAGCATAGATTGTTGACCATTGTTCCATGCCATTCTTGTTAAATTTCTTTATCTCATAACCATGATAGTCATATGACCCTGTTGCCGGAAGTTGGCCAACGGTGTAAACACCATCCTTGTCAGCCGCTATACCTTTGTCAATAGTGAGAAAATCGTCTGCAACAGCACCATACACAACATCAGCAGATAAATAACTTGGGCCTGATATGTCTGGGTTAAGTACCCGTATCCACCTATCCGTCATCATAACGACATTACTTGTTCCGCTACCTTCTACGTCTTTCACGGAGACAGCTATCTCAAACATCGAAGATCGAGGAAACGGACTCTCGTACTGGGTATCTTCATAAATACCCACTATTGCGCCAGTGACCTTGTTCACTGTAAGCAATCTGCCCTGCTGATATTGTGGAGACGAACCCCATAAAGCATAAGCCGATACATACAGAAAATCCTTCGCCACCGCGCAGGCTACGGCCCTATCGTATGTGCCAACCTTTTCGTAATCTTGCTGCCATATCAGGCTACCGTCTGACTTGTCTCTTTTTTCGACCCTCACGAAAGACCCGTTATAAACTCCTCCGTAACCCCTTCCGACGATGTAAAGGCCGGACTTATCAACAGTAACGTCAATAGCTCCGCCCACGTTGTTCTCAATTATCCACTTCTGTTCGCCCTTCTTGTCTCGCTTCTCTACCACCCAATTAAACTCGTCATAGTAGCCGAGGTCATCTGAATACTTGAACGACTTGCCAACGGTGAACACATCGGCCTTTTCGTCCACAGCTATCTTGTACGCAGAGTAGAATGAGCCATCGGCGGCAATAAACTTTTCCCACTCAATCACGCCTTCAGTATCGGTTTTATTAACCTTCCAGTCGTAACTGTTGGCACCCTGGTTGTATCCGCAAAAGTTAGTATACCATTTCGTTAGTTCAAATTTCCCAACCTTGCCGCCGGTCGTGGGCTTATGAATAGTAATATAATCAAACCCTGCCGCCGTCCTTGCCGTCAGTACCGTACCATCGGAATATTTTACCGGGGGGAGGGCATATACCCCCCCTGGCTTGCTCAGTGACCGGAGTTGATGGAGCCGCTTATTCGCTTCGCCCAGGTAGGCTTTTGCGCCCATCTCGTCACCCGTTACGGTGATTCTGGTATTTGAGCCAAACATTGAAAAGGTTGCCATAAGTACACCTACTCCCAAGAGAACAGCTAGAAGCGTTTTCACCTCTTGCTCCACTTGTTGAACAGCAATTCCAACCGGCGAACGTCGAAATAAGCTCCTGCCCTGTTTGCCAGTTTCCACTTCCATTCGTGACCCTTCACACCAAGGGCGCACTTGAATTGTTTGCTCGACACCGCGCCTACTCCCGCCCTGTTGTACGTTTGGCCAGCAACGGAATCATCGGCGTATAGGGTCAAGTCCATGCTTCCGTTGAGGTCGGTTAAAAGGAAAGCATCTGTCACCGTTATCTCGGTATTGCCACCCAAGGCACTTCTGCCGCTCGTCAGGTAAGCAGATATAGCCGTCCCTGCGTCCATTGTGCCGGTCAGGAGGTACACCCCTGCCGAGTTGATGCCGTAGTAATTGCCGCCATCCTCAAAGAAGGAATCAAAGGCGTAGTTGCTGTATTCTGTCACGCCTCGGAGGGCAGGGTTGACGGATAGAATGTAGAAGGTTCCGAGGGATGTGAGATAGCCGGAGAAGTTGGGAAGAGTCCCCAATATCTGCCCGACATTGACGAACTGCGCCGCTATGCTTCCAGTGAAGTTTGGAAGAGTGCCGGAGATGATTGCCAGTTTGCTCTGTGTTGCAGCAATCTGTCCGGTAAAGTTTTGGAGGGTGCCGGAGAGCGTGGCTAATCTCCCCGACTCGGCAACTATGCTTCCTTCAAAGTTGGGGAATGTGCCAAGCACGTCAGCGAATCTTCCCGTATTGGCAACTATCGCCCCGGTAAAGTTCGCCAGTTCTCCCGTCATAGTGTTGACGTGTTCATCTCCCGCTATCGCCCCGGTGAACTGGGGCAATTCTCCACCTATAACGCAATCTGCGCCAGGATAGAGAAAATTCGGGAGTGTTCCGAGAATATAGTTTGCCATGACCCCTCGTTATTAAGCGGCAGGGAATGAGATTGCTACGCTAGAAATGGTGGTTGTTGCGGCGGCTGTCATGGTAGTGGAACTCATGGTCATAATGGCACCGGCTGTTGCAACGTCCATATCTTGCCGAAGGAGTGTGGTGCTTGCCCCGCCAGCATCAGCAATGGAACCAACGAAGCGACACCATCCAGCAACGCCCGAAGCAGCATTAACACCCGACCATGTACCGGATAGGCCGATTGTGCCGGAAGCAGTTGTGCCGAATTTGATACCATTCACAGGGTCAACGCCGCTTGCAAAGTCAACGTCTGTGGTGGTTATGCCACCTGCTCCCGTCAGGGTAATGTCTGCGGCATTAATGGAGTCGCCAAGGCCGGGAAGGGGCTTGATAGTGATAACCTCCACAGCGGAAGTCGCCTCAAAACCATGCCACCAAGTCCCCCTATTTACTTGCGTGCAAACATCAACAGCAGTTTGGGTCAGGGTTCCGTTGAATGGCACTGCAACTGCCGCAGAAAACTGGTCAGGGGCGAGAAGTTCCGTTGCCGCCGCTGTAGCCGCTACACTGGTTATCGACCCTGCCGTTCCAGCTATGGTACAGGTAGCACTGGCCCGTACCTCTGCCGTTCTTGCGCCGCTTGACGCTGTGATAGTGCAGAGCAGTGTCCCGCTTGGTGCTGTGTCAGCATCGGCAGGCTGAGTGCCGGAATAGATAAGTAGTGCGCCGTTCTGGAAGGCTTGTTGAAACGAGCCACCACGCATTAAGTGATTTCTGAATCCTGTTGAGTTTCTGAATCCCATGTTTTATCTCCTTCATGCTGTTGGAATATTGTTCCAAGAAATCCTTTTTTCTGAATTACCACCTACACTTGACCATGCTTTTGAACTTATAACCCCTTCAGATATTGCACTCCACGCTTTCGTACTACCTTCCGCCGTTGGCTGATCTGTCCACGGTTCCGCTTGCAAAGTGCCTATAGGTACATCATCCCAAGACATAACCCTAATAACTGGTTCAGGTGGGGGAAGTGGAGGTGGATAGACAATATCGAAACCAGTTAAGCCACCAGTTGTAAATACTGGGCGAACTGTAAAGGATAATTCTGCAAAGGACGCTGAACCTTTCAGTGCCTCAAGATTGAATGTCGGACTGACGGTGAATCCTACTCCTGCAAACGCCCCTTCTTGAACTCCCGTAAGGGCTGCAACTGAGAATGTCGGGGCGATGCTGAAAGCCATGGCATCAAAGGCCCCGGTCTGATTCGCTGATAAGTCAGAAAGATTGAACGCAGGCGAAACACTGGTTATTAAAGAACTGAATACACCTACCTGAACACCAGTGAGAGCGGACACTGTGAAGGTTGGCGATACGGAGAAGGACAGCGTAGCAAATACTGGGTTTGTCGAGCCACCAAGACTTGCTATTGGTGCTTCTGCTATCGCTGAGTGTCCGAGCATTTAGGCTACCTTCACAGCTTGGAAATAAGTTCTAGTCGTGCCGCCGTATATATCGCGGTTGGAGCCATGATTATGATAACCATAAAGCTCTACGTAATCAGTGCTCCCGTTAAGATACACTACGACAGACACGGAAGGGCTTGGGTACTGCGTACCGGAGCAGGTAGTAGCTCCCGACTTGTACGCCGCGCCATTTTTATAAATACTCGCCACACATATTTTCTGGTCTCCTATATCGACAAAAGTGATGCACCCACTCACAAGATAATATCCAGGGACGCTGGGCTGCAGCTTTGAGTTCGCAGCGTCGTAACAGGCTTCTGCATCAAACTCTTCTGTTGTGGCTGTAACCTTTGTGTATGTACCAGTAGCAATAGCTGTTTGGTTTACATCATTTTTAGTCGCAGAAAAACCGGGTTTCTTGAAATCCTGAGCAGTCACTGTAAGAAAAACATCTTTCGTTCCTGTGCTGAAATCAACAGCCGCATCGGAGTTGGAACTAGAAAGGACAGTAGTACGAGTAAGAGTATTCGCTGCTGAATAAGTCCCAAGGCCCACTTCCCACTCTGAGCCGCCAGAAATGCAGTAGTAACAGGTATCAGAAGTAGCTAAGACGGACGCGAAAGTACGAAACCCTGTCGCTGCACCAGCGAGGGTGAAGTCCCCTGTGCCTGTCGTAGTTGCTGTCTCTTTTATGCGGTCAAAATACTTCATCCTCGCCCCTTAGTATTGAATCGGGTTCGACTGCGGCCATGTCATCGTCTGTCCGTCCGTAGCCGTCTGCGGTGTTGTGGAAGCGTCCTTGCTGTCTATAAACTTCGCTCCGGTCATGGTATTGGTCGTATTGCACCAAAGGGCGCAGTACGAAGCGGGGCCGATACTTCCACCTGAAGCTGTCCAAACAGCGTCAGCAATATCTACGTTGGTGTTGGTCGCAACGGAACCTTGGCCTAGGGCAACGCCACCCTGTGTATAGCCAAACCCTGTTGAGAGTTCACCCGCCATACCAACACCTGTCCAGGCGTCGGTAGTTGAGGCACTAAGGGCGGAACCACCAGCGTCATGGAGTGTGGCAAAATAGTACATCGCAGCCATAGTGGTTGCTGATAGTTTCCTAAATCCGAGTCCGTTGGTTTGGTCTGCCATGATTTATTTCCTCACCTGTAAGCCGTGATGTAATGTACTTGCCCGTTTATCTCTCGCATCATGCTTGCCCCTGTCGTTCCGGCTGGCATGACGTATCTTTCTTCAGTTAAATTCAGTAGTTGCCCCTGAGGTAATCCCACGCATACACCGTCCTCCGTGGTAAAGAATGGGAACACTCCCTCTATTTGTAATCCCTTTACCGCTGTGGCATCTTCGTACTGAACCGGAATGTCCAATGCCGCACAGTCGGATACCTTGAGGAATGGCATCTTGAGCGGATTGCCACCTTGTCCGAAGTAGATAGCCTTATCCGTTCCGACATATACTCCATCAACAGAGGGAGCAATGAGAGTAATCGGGTCGGGGAACTGTTTGAATCCGTGGCGAAGGTCTACCCTTGACAATGGCTTGACATCCGAAATCCATAGCACCTTGTCTTTGGCAACGTAGAGCCTCGCCTTCTGGTGAGCGATTGCCTGCCCTGCCGGTAGCGGAGCCTTAAACGGTACGGAAGTTGTGCCGAATAGTGCCGCCACTCCATCTCTCACCTCCCCAACAACTACATCGTTCGTAAAGAAGATCCTGCCAATTGCCGGGAAATAGCGCATCTTGCTATCGTTGCCGACATTGACGAGGGGAGTGGACACCTTCGTTGCCGGGAAGAAGCGGTAGAGAACCCCACCCATCACATAAATACAGACACCGTAAGCCGCAAAGCCGTCGTGTGCGCCCGGAATGGACTGGTGGAGGGCGTAACCGTCCCGGCGTGATGGTTTGCCTGAGTCGTCAAGGTCTACGTTCACAGCCGCCGTCAGTTCTGTTAGCGGGTCATTGTCAGTAGGGATTGACTTTATCCGCTCGGCTGGGAGGCGGTTATTTATGCCGTAGAATCCTTGGTAGATGACAGATAGAGATTTCGACATCAAACCACCATTGTCCCAGTGCTTGAGTTACGAATAGCGCCGGACCTACCGGTCAATTCTTCTCTTATCTCTCGCACTCTAATTTCAAAAGCAGTTCGGTATTCTCCGGCGAGTTCGGGATTAAATGTCTCCGCGTCCTTTTTGGAACAAGCCCGGTACATTACCCACGTTTTAAGGTCTTCGTGATATTCTTCTCTGAATCCCATATCCATGGCAGTTTCACCGGGTCCAGGAAGGGCAATGGTGTCAAGGGGGAATCTGGACACAACCATATTAACGGTGTCGTTGGCCGCCGGTGCCGGGATTAGCACAACACTCTGCGTTTGTAACTCTGGACACCAGAACATTGGAGTTCCGGCCGGAAGGGTTCGCCAGTTTTGAAGTCCCTCGCTCAATTCTTTCAGGGTAATGCGGGTCAATGGTGCCTCTTGTGAGGCAAGGGACAATTCCTTTATTTCGATCACTTTAGGGGAAAGTTCGTAAATCTGCGTCAACGCAGTAACCGCAAACTCACACACTGGAAGTCCTGTACCCGTTCCGGCAACATCGTCATTAGTGAAGGCGTCAACGATAAGGTTTCGGACTTTCGTAAATAGCTTGTTCCTTGCATCATTCGCATAGGTTATAATTTCGGCATCGGTCCAAAGTACTTCGGAGGCATCACCCGCCACATCACGAAGGTCTAGCCGAATATCACTGATAAAAGTTAGTATGTCCACTCAGCACCCCACATGCTTTTTGTAAGCGTTCAGCCACTGGAAACACTGGATGTTTATGTCGTAGTTCTGTTTGACGTATTTTCCAGCTTCACCGCCGATCTTCGCCCTCAATATCGGGTCATCAATCAACATGGATATGCCTTTTACCCATTGGTCGGTAGTGTTATCGGCCACCATGACAGCGTTCTGACCGTTGAACATTTCCCGGTAAGGGGAAACCATGCTCATAACTGCCGGAATGCCTAGAGCGGCCTGTTCAACCCACTTAATCGAAGATTTGCAACGGTTAAACGCCGTGTCTTTCAATGGAACAAGTGCAATGTCGGCGTTCAGGATTGCCGTTTTGTACGGGTACGCTTCTACCGGCGTCCAGGGATGGCATTCCACCTTGTTTTTCGGAATCTCCGAGAACGGCCCGTTGAACATCTGCCCCATGACAACAAACTTTACCTGTGGATACTTCTTTGAAATGATCGTTAACGCTTCCGCAATTACACATAAATCCTCGTAGTGACTCGCACCGCCTGACCAATACAACCGCACTTCACCGTTTTTCTTCAACGGCAATGGTTGCCATATCGCGGTATCAACACAGTTTGGTAAGACTGAAAATTGATCTGTGTATTCCCGGTACGAATCAGCCAGCAAATCTGTGGTTACGATGGTGAAATCCGACAATTCCAGCGCCCTTTTGACGTTATCGCGCCTCTTTGCCGTAGCTTTCAGGTCGATATTCTTGCCGTCTTCCCATAACTTCACTTTCGTTCCGCTTATTTCAACCTCGACTTCCTTTTCCCCATAATCCGTGTAATGCGGGGAGAGCGGGGAGATGTCGAAAAGGTAATCGTCATATTCAGTGGCAACAGTTATGCCCTCATTTTTCAGCCCCTTGATAAACTCAACAAAATAATCGTCACTCACGCGGGGGATAATGACTAAATCGGCGTCAGTAATGGCCTTGCTGATATGGTCGGTGTTGTCACCTTTTTCAATACAGTACACATCGGCCAGTTTCTTTCTTTTCAGCGTTTCATTGGGGAGGATGACCCGGTAATACGAACATGCTCCCCTGTCTCTTGCGAAATATGCTATTTTCATTTATCTCTTTCTGAAATAGTTGTAGTGACATAAAACCTTGTCGATATAGAGAAATGCATCAGGGTCTTTCTTGTGCAATGCCTCGATAAATGTTCCATCTGCGGTATAGGATTGCTCATACCTCAAATTGCCGACAAACTCGCGCTTAACGATGTATTGCGCTTGGTCTATTTTGCCAGTTTGGTATTTGTCACCGCGTCTGATACTGGTTGGGTCAATTTGCTGGTTGAAGGAAATGACGGACTTGTCTGGGTTTTCTTCGATTGCTTTCTCTATCTCGTCGAAAAAATCAGCGTGGACCTGGTTGTCATCATCAAGCACATATAGCCATCCATCGTGTATCTGATCCAGCGCCAGATTCTTGAAGTGGTTGCCGAGTACCGAGCCTTCCGGCTTCTTGTATGCTCTGCCGGGAAAGCCCTTGATCGCCATACCGAAAAACTGACTGTCAAGCATCAGTTTCCACTTGACACCTTCCCTCTGCACTGACTCCATTATTTGCGCCAGGAATTGTGGCCGTGACGCCGGGGTAATAACGTAAATCATTTAATCACCAGTTGCATACCTTGACCGGACAACCGCTTGTTTTCGGCTATGCGGAACTGGGCGCAGTCATCATGTGAGTAAACCCATTTTTCCATAAGAGTCGGGTCTTGCAGTTCCGGCCTCTGCTTTGTTAAACGTATCCAGTCGAGGGCTGGAATCCTCATGAACTGTTGAAAATGTCGCCCCTTTGAAAAGCCCCTGTCGGTTGTTTCCTTTATCAACTGCGTTTGGTAATTGATTAGAGATGTGTCCTGCGAGTGGTGCATGATTACATCACCATCGTCGGAGTACTCTATCTCCTTCAGGGTTTCGGGCGGTTTGATATTGAGCATTGTTGTCCTCAAAAAAGAGGGGTGGCTGTTGAGGCCACCCCAGGGGGAGGGTTAGGCAGATTTGTATCCGGTCATCTTTCCGGCTGATTTCTCGTTGCCGTATTCCAGGGAAAGCTCCGCGATGGCGTGGAATTTCTTGTTATCGCCGGTTTTCGCCAGTTCATCGGTGAACGGTCTACGGAACCAGGCCTTGCGCCACATCTCCATTTGACCGAAGTTGAGGACGGTGCCAGGGGCGGCAGAGTTCATGATATAGTGCAAATGAATCTGGATGTTTCCGAAGTCTGAACGGTAGTAGTCAATGGAAGCGTCCAGGGTGTTGTTGCCGACATTCTGGAAGCGAGTGTTCCCGCCGGTAAATGCTGAAATCTTGCGCTTCTGGTATGCGCCGACGATGGTGTGGGAAGGCTTGCCACCCTGCGCCCAGATCAGCGCCAGGTTGTCGTTAAACTCAGTCTCGGTAATGTCGAGTCCGGTTGCTGTAGCCGTGGTCACATTGGTTGCGATTGCGCCGATTGCGCCAACCATTTGACGTGCTGTGCCGGTAGCGCCAGCGGCGGTGGCAGAGTTGACAACAAGGGCATACTCGATGTCTGTTGCCAGTTCTTTCAGCTTGATGGTTTTCTGGTAGGCTTCTTCCGAAGTCCTGCCAGCGGCGGTGGCCTTGATGTTGGAGCCGGTGAGCGCCCAAACTTTGCGGAGAATCTGCATGTAGTTGCCAAGGCGTGCAGTCGGCGTGATAGCGGTTACTGCATAGCTGTCATCACCTTCAAGCTGTGCATTGGCGGCGGCGGCGGCGAGTGCGTCGGTCTGCCACTCGTGAAGTTTGTTGGTTCCGTCCACGTTGCCAGTGTTGGAAGTAAACCACGTTTCAACGGGGGAAATGTTGTGGATAAGATCGGTCAAGTCTTCTCGCTTGCCGATTGCAGAGTAAAGGCTCTGGCTATTGGTCAAAAGTGCCATGTTTTATGTCCCTCCGGCCTCGATATACTTGGCCCACGCTGCGGTGGACCCAGTTTTGAGGGCGTTTTCCTTGAGTTGTTGGATTGTCGTATCCTTTCGGGTTACGACACCTGTTGACTGCTCAACAGGATTTGGTTGCTTCCGTGTTTCCTTCTGTTTCACTGTTACCCCCGCATTTGCCGCGTCATACTGGCGCTTGATGAGTTTCAGATTCTTGACGGCTATCGACTCCCCGACTATGGCCGGATTAACCAGCGACTCAAATTCAGTCTTGGTGTAGCCAATGGTTTCAACGGCAAACTTCAATATTTCCTGCCGCTGTTTCTGGTAGTCGGGGGCAATCTTCGCCACTTCATCATTAAATCTGGTTTCCTTGTCGCGCTTGCGGCCCTCTGCCCATGTCCTTAACTCGACCTTCTGATCGCGCAATGCCTCAATCTGTCCAGCGTTGGTGTACGGGTCTTCCTGTGACAGTCTCGCAATCTCCGAGTTGAGATAGTCGATGGTAGCTTTCGGGTTTTCCTCGTAGTAGTCGTAAAGCGTTTTCTGCTGCTGCTGTCCTTGTGGCGCGGAATCCCGCTCAAGAAGTTTCGCTTCGAGTTCCTGCCGTTTACGGCGTTCTTCCTCAAGGGCTTTCAGGGGGACTGTTTTGGTCGGCGGCACCACTTCTGCTACTTCTTCGCCCGTTTCTTCCCCTTCGGGAACGTCCACCTCTTCCGGTTCTACCTCAGCGGCATCCGCTCCTTCATCTACTACTTCGGGGGCTTCGTATTCTTCAGGCATTGTGCTTCCTTCCTCGTCCTTTAGTGGTAGACGGCACCCAAACTTTGTTTTACGCCCGTATCCCGGCGGCAGAGTGTAACTGCGTAACTCGTTGGTGTGTTGTTAATGTACTCTATTATAACCGTGTTCGTTGTTTCGACACAATAGAAATGTTTAAATATCATCCCTTATTAACATTTCCAGCATATCGGCGGCACCTTTGCCGTTTGCGATGGTCGCGGCGAAATATTGCTTGAATTTCCGCGATAGGTCTACTTGGTAGTAAAGAATCTCCCGGCCTTCACCGTCTTTCGGGTCGGTGGCAAGCCACTTTTCAAACAATATCCGCTCTATGTCATCGAAAAACCGCTTGACTACCTCGTTTTCAAGCAGGGAACTGGCTACTTGCGCCAGGTGCATCTGCTGTTGGAGCTGCGCCTCCTGCTGGCGCTCCTGGTATTCCCGGTCTTCCTTGCTCTGAAATATCCCCCACGTCATCTGGTCGACCTCCCTCTAAAAGTTGTTGAATTTGTGGCGGCACCGGAACGCCAGCCGCCTGCATCTGCTGAACCAGTAGGCCGATGATCTGGGTCATCTGCTCATTTTGTTCGGCGTCTTTTTCAGATGGGACATAGGTGTCAGCGTTCTTGTAGCCCCACGAGTGCCAAATCTCCCGTAACATGGCGTAAATCTTGTCAGGTGATACCGGAGCGCCGAGCTTTGCCGTAAGAAGGTAGGTATTGAGCATTTGCAGCATCTGCTGAACCTTAATCTCCTTGCCCCCTGTCCCGATTGCCACGTCAACGTTGACATCGAATTGACCGGAAATATCCTCCGGCCTGACCCGTTGCCATTCTTGATTGATTTTGATGTTAGTTTCTGTGTCGAAAAACTCCACGTTCATATCAACGATGTCTTGGAACAACTGCTTTACGCCGGTTTCCGCGAACATACGCGCTATCATTTCAATGCGCTGTTGTGAAGCGCCCATGATCTGACTGATACCCGTTGCTGTGTCGTTCAAGTTCTTGGGGTCGATACCCTGATTGAGCCTCGATACTCCGGTCCTGTTCTCCCGCTCCTGCTGCACCATTTCCAGCATATTGAATACTTGGGGCTGCATTGGTGCTATCGGGACAGGGTAGATAGCATCGCCCGGGGATGTGTCGTACAGGGTCCTGACTACGCCGCCAGGGAAGTTGTTATTGATAAGGTCATCCATATTTACCTTGTAGGGATTGACCATCTTCACGCCGTTGTTTTGGAAATAGATGTTGTCGAGCAGATACCTCTTGAGTGCCGTGTGCATCTTCTGCAATTCCGTGGCAAGGTCGCGCATGGAACGGCCAGTAATGGAGTGGGTGATTCTGATCGGCGTCAACTCGCGGAATGGGGGGCGGCCATAACGATTATCTTCAATAGCGCTTGACTCGCCCCGGCGCTTCAGGAGCCTGTCCCCCATCAGGACGAACTTTACCGGTCTTGGCTTGCCATCGTCCCCGATCTCGTCCATGTAGCACTCGTAGATATAGGCGTGGTCGTCAATGTTTTCCTCTTTGATGAAGGAGTAGCCGCCAAGGGCTTTGAAAATCTCATCACTCAACAGGTCTTGTGCCGTGTCCACATCAGCCCTCACATCTTCCACGTCAATGTCGTAGGTAGCTGAAATTTCCTTTATATGCCGGAACAGCTTATGAGCAACAAGCCGGGACGAACCGAAGTCTTTGGCCTTGGCGTCATAGATTACTTCTGATGGGTGCATCACCTCCAATACCGGCCTTGATTCGCGCACCACCTCGCGACCCGACACCGAAAAGGTTACGGAAGTGAGATAAAAATCATCCTCTCCGGTTCCTTCACCAACTTGAACAACATTCTCTTTGTCGATGATAAATTTACCTTCGTCAACAAGGGCCGTGAGTAGTTCGTATTCCTGCTCTGAAAGCCCATCATATTCGACGGCTTTGTACTTTTCCCCTTTGTGCCAATGGTATTTGACAAGGCCAACGCGATACAGAAGAGCATCCTTGAACCAATCATAGAAGATCAAGAAACCGTTGTTCTGCTTCTTGAAATCGAAGTTCAACTTTTCTTCCATTAGCTTGGCTTTTAGTTCATCTTCCGGGCCGACAGGCTCAACGGTCACAACGTCCTTGCCGCCGTAGAAGATCCGCATGAGGGACGGCATAATCCATTCGATAGTGTCCGAAACGTCCGACATTACCACCTGAGAGCGTCCCTTTAGCTCGTTACCATACGGCTCTGATTTGTAGTCGCGCAACGCCTTGGCCCGGTCCTGGTCGAGCGTGTCCATATCCGGCAAATACTTGCCTATCAGCTTCAAGGCGTCCTTCTTTATTGATTCTTCCCTGTCGGTCTTTTTTGCCATATTATCTCCTAGCAATAGTTGCTATGCACCAATTTTAGTGGCTGTTGGTTGAATCCGTTTATATTGAATCGGTAGTCTTTTAGCATGTCGTACAGGTAGGCCCACATATTCATGATGTCCACGTGGAAATAGGGGAATTTGTTCATCTCATCCCGTATCATCTCGATGTATGTTGCCGGAACTGACGTGGAATAGTAGAGCTTGCCGTTTGTCAGCGGCCATTGAAGATTGGACTCCACCCTGTTTTCCGTGGATCGTCCAGCCGGTTTCAATAGCTTCAGGTTGCCATTGTCAGTGGAAAGGAAGCGACCATGAACACGCAGGGCATCGCAGATGTGAACCTCTGTTGTAGAAAGGCCAACCTTCTCAACACCGAGTTGCATTATCATGCCATTACGCAAATACATCTGGACAATGTTGTTGATCGCCTCGTCAAGTCGCATCTGTCCGGCCTGAAGATCGACGAGGTACACATTGCTTGCGCCCAATTCATCAATCTTTGGCTGAACGGCAAACACCCCAAAAGACCATTTATCTCCCTTCCCAGTCTTGTTCTGTGTGGCCGCGTCACCAGCCTGGTCAAGAACCATGAATTTGAAGCAGTCGGACGGTATGAGGGCTGGTTCAATGGGCTTTAATGCCGTGAAGGGTAGCTTGATTTCCGATGTTGGGGTAGGATTGCAAAGCTGCTGAGAATTGAAAGTTCTGTCCATCCTCAAATCGTCCAAATCCTCTTGAGAAAGAAAGACTGGCTTTCCGTCAGGTTGTCCGTTGTCCGTGGCTGGCACGATTCGCGTCTGATAAAACAGTCCCCCGGAGAGATTTTTCTTTTCCTTTAGGTGGACCAGCAGTCCGCAATGGGAATAATACGTCCCGATAATCCGTTCTAGTCCACCAGGAGAGCCAAGGTTTTTGGAGTAATCGAACATCTGAATGAGCACTTGCAACTGTTCGGGGTTCTTGGCAAGGTCAGCAGTTTCAATGTCATCATAGATACGCCTGTCCCAATGGCCTCCGGTAGGCATACCCTCGATAACTCCGTATGTCTCAACCGTCTTTTCCTTGCGGGAGACAGACTTGCGCTTGACCATGATACCGTTCTGGATACTCCATGAAGAGCTTTCACGCTCGGGGTTCTCATAGAGGATGTCAGGGAAACAAGCCGTCATCAACGGCTTTTCCAGGGTTCTCTTGATGGAGGAAAGGAAGTCTTCTGCCTTGGGTTTCTTGTAGGAAAATATAACGTGGGTTTCTTCGGGGTTCTGCACTATCCGCTGCACTGTTTCTGCTTGGGTAAGGAGCCAACTTTTTAAGTGACCCCTAGCCCATACGTCAAGGGTCTTGGTCTTTGGCCCATCCTCCACCATCTTGCAGACTTTGACGCCGAAGGGATGATTGACAAGCGGGTTTTCCATCACAAAAAAAGCGACGAAAAATAAATCGTTGAGTATCAGCGATCGGAACGCCGCTCTCTGGTCAACGCTACCATTGGCAATATCCCGAAAGATGGCCTCGTAATCAAATTTATAGGTAGCTTCATGGACGGCGGGGTCAAACTGCGCGTCATTTATCGCAATCTTCGGGTGCGGGGTAAAATCTATCAATTAAGACTCCTGGCCCCTGTTCGGGGGCAAAGGAAGTTACTGCTAAATTTCGTTCATGTAGGCGTTCTCGATCTCTTCCGGCTGAATGCAAAGGTACGTCAACGTCTGCTTCTGCGACGAATGCCCGAAAGCCTCCATCAAGGTGGGGATGTCAACGCCAAATTGCACGCGCTGATGATAGCCCCAAGTCTTCCGCAAGGTGTGTGACGAATAATTCCCCTCCAGCCCTACCGACGAGCACCACGACTTTACCAGCCGAATAATACTCTCAACGGCCAATCTCCCACCGTCGCGGTTGCGGAACAATGGTTGACTATCCTTAGCATCGAAAAGCGGCTGTATGGCCTCGTGGACGGCTCTGTTGATGGTAATTGCCCTCTTCTTGCCGGTCTTCTTCTCTATAATCACCAGCCTGTCACCAATCTTGACCTTGCGGAATATGCCAACCGTGAAGGCCACCAGATCGGAAGCCCGGAATCCGGTGTTTATCCCCACAACAAATAAAGCGTAATCCCTGGGACGGTCTTTCAGTAACTGCTTGATCTCCGCTATCTTCTCCAGTGACGTGATAGGTTGCGCTGTCGTTTCGTTCCCCTTCATGTTCATGACAATATCCCTTCTTTGTAAGTTTTGTATAGATAGCTTACAAGGGGGAAAGGGGCATGTCAAGTATTAAAGATGAACCTTACAAATCATATTCCATTGTGGTTAATGCTTGGTGGAGAAGGTGACCCATGACGTCAGTATCCCTCTCGTCAAGCTCGACTCCGGCGTGATGCGCAATGTAGTGAATAAGCTCATGGCAAAAGGTCTGCTCAATTTGCGAGACTGGCCTTGGGTGAGTTTCTTGGTGTGGTGCTAATGCAATCTTGTTGATTCTGAACTGGGCCTCTCCACGGTTATCATTCCTGAAATCAACTTGGGAATCAAAGACAACTTCAACTACCTGGGAGTGCAACGTAAATCGTTTTGGAATCTTCAACTCTGGCATGGTGTCCTTTCAAAAGCCGTTTTTGAAAATATACGTGCGCCCAAGAAGGGGGGATACCTCTATACCACTGTGGGGCGTAAAGGGGGGGTGCCCCCTACCCACCGCCCACCTTGCGCCACCATCCATAGGGGGTGGCAAACTGCGTCAACTTTTACCCAATAGTTGACGTCGGTAGTAATAACAAGTAGTTAGGGCATCAACTCCCTTACCCAACCAGGGCGACCACAACATATAGTGCCTACTTGCCGCGTTCATTGCGGTATCTGTCCAGGTCAACAGGGCTAATGTCGGCGTTGATGTTAAGGTTGACGTTCTGCCTGACCATCGGCTCTACTCTGTCTGCTACCATAGCCGCCGCAGCTAGCCTATTGGTATGACTGGGGAATATCTCTTTACCGTCAGCGGTGAGGATCGGTTTCATGTCCAGCGTTTCTTGGACTGCCGAGAACGCTTTTTTAACCATCGAAGGCCGTGAAAGGCTATATTTTCTGACCTTTTCCTTAAACTCTATTACCGTCTTGGGAGTCGGTGTAGTGTTCCCAGTCGCTAATATCAGTGCTTCTTTTGGTTCCACCCCATGATTCACCACCAAGTCCATCGCCCTTTTAGTTTTACCGTAGAACCTGGGCTGTTCCTGGGCTGTTCCCGCTTCAATCGTCGCTGTTTTGCTATCATCTGACATAACTACCCCGGCATCGGTTGGTGGACCTTGCAGGCTCATTTCATTCACTCCGCAATCCTGGTGTAAAGGCTTTAAAGACTTTGGTTTTAAAGTCTTTAGTCTATAATCTATAATCTGTCGGAACGTAGGTCGCAACGTAGGTTCCGACGTACGTCGGGCGGTCACTTCACTATTTTGAGGTTTCTGGTGCCGTTTTTCTCTGCTGATGATTGTCCCATATTGCTGTACCGCTCATACGCTGTCTTGGTAATTTCGTATTCGGCGGCCATCCTGTTCGACATCCCGTCAAATGTTGCCTCTTCCGGTGGAGTAGAGACGATCAGGTGAGAATTATACAGCTTCATCAATAAAGCTTCTGCTTCCTTCTTCGCTAGCCCCGTTTGCTCTGATATGATTACCGGGTCAACGCTCATCATTCCCTTGTTACGGAATGAACGAATAAGCATCAACGCCCAGGCGCTCTTTTCTTTGTTTGTGAGGCATTGCATTCTGGGGTCATCAAGGAAAGCATCAACATCCATTGCGAACCAGGCAAGACGCGATGGTCGTTTTGGTCGTTCTGGGCCCATGATTCAGCCCACCTGCTTGGTTATGCTTTCCATATCTTTTCCCCGATTAATATCCATTGACGTAATATTTTACGCCAACCTCCCCCAATTCTCAAAATGAATGTTTTCCCGCCACCCGCTACACCCGCCAGAAATAACACTCAGCACAGCACCAGCGATGCCAGATGAAGCCGTCCGAGCGCTCCGTTACAGTGATGAAGTACGAAGTACCGGGGAGGGCGCCGCAGTAGTGGCAGGCTGTCGGTTTACTTGCTGCAGGTCCGGCCATTAGAAAAGTTCTCCCTGCTCCTGATTCAGTATCGCCCTCGCTTCCTTTTCTGGTAAGCCGCCGCAGTGGATCATGATACTCAGTCTTTCTTCTCGCTGTTCTTCTTCGGCGGTCATATGCCGTTGTGGTGCAAATCATCAAGTATCAAATCAGCGCAATCAACTAGATGTGACGTGAGGTCGGTATACTCATCATCTAGTAGTTCCTCCTTGTATTGTTCCAGAAGTTCTGAAAGCTGTTCTTTCATTCGTGATACCTCCCGGTTACATAATCATAATGGAGCGTGGTCTTGCCGATCTTCCCAACATCCTTGAACTTGATTTTCTGCACATGGATATAAACCTCGTCACTTTCTGACGCTACATCCCTATGCACAACAAAGCCGTTATCCGCCTTATTTCTCCATGCTGCGCTTCCGTTAATGTCGTAGAGAGTTGGAACAGGGTATTGCCCTTTCTCGTCCTTCCGCATCTTCGTAGGGTGCGCTACTATCCACAGGTGCAAATTAAACTCCCGGGCAAATCTGCGGAACTTCCCGAGGGCATGGTGGATGTATTCTGTTTCACTCATCCCCTTATCCCGGGAATGGTCAATCTCGTTCCACGGATCAATCACAATACCGTTTACACCCTTCCTCATGGCAACAGTCCGAGCAAGTGCAAGAATACCGTCAAGGCTTAACTGGTCTTCTGGTGGAACCATAAACGTGAAGTGCTTATTAAGCATCCCTTGCGCTTCCACCATCTCATCGTATGACATCCGCTTTCCGTAGCGGTTAAAGAACGGTTTGCCGGTGATCTTCTCGGACAGTTTCGCAATGTGACGCTCTAGCGGATAGTTTTCTGGCGAGAAAATAGCGAACTTCCAGCCGATAGTGGTCAGGTTGAGTAGTAAGGCGTCGAGAAATTCAGACTTCCCGCATGAGGGCATACCCGACACAACTGTAAATTCCCCGGGCTTCACCGTGTAAAACTCATCAAGCCCAGGCCATCCAGTAGACTCTCCCCGGGCGTATCCATTTTCGTAATAACTACAAACTGAGGTATAAAGATCCTTCGCTGTAAATAATCCGTCTATCGGGAATTCTGCCGCTGCCTGAATGGAGTTCTTGAGCGCCAACATCCCATGATTAACAAGGACCTCGTTTGCATCCTTGCATCCTACCGGCCACGTTACGAGTTTGCAGCGTTCCTTCCCGAGTCGTCTGGCTAGTTCGGCTTGCAACACCTTACCCGGGTCGTCATTATCAACCGCCAGGATAAAGGTTTTCACTGTTTCCAGTTCTTCGCAGTTTTCCAGAAACTCAAATTTACTGGTATAGTCCTTCGCTTTCGGTGATGGAGCGCCATCGGGAACGGACCAGCAGTTTAGATAGCCAGCTTCTTCAATTGATAGCTTATCAATCTCCCCCTCAACGATGATGACCGTTTCGGCCGCATCATCCAGCCCATAAAAGATCCTTTCTGCTCCTGTTTCCATGCGAAAGTTCTTCTTGCCGTCCCGGGACTTGATATTGATGCACTCGCCTTTACGAAAGAATGGAAAGCGGATTGCCTTCACAAAGTCTTCCTCTTGGGGCATATACACCGAATCGTAATTGACTTTGTTGCGAACAAGGACCTTTTCAGATATTCCCCGGGAAGCGAACCATTCAACGACCTTCGTTGGGAGATCGGAAATCGGTTTATACTCAGGCCGCTTGTATTGCGGCTTCTGCCAATGCTTGTAATCGCCCTTGTTTTCTGCGCCACTTTTTAGTGTCCCGGCCCATGCACAGTGGTTGCAGTACCAAACTTCCTTTTCCACGTTGACGGACAGGCACTTGACGCCTTTCTTTTTCCTGCCCGGGGAACATTGTGGGCAAGTAGTGGCGTATTCTCCTACCGCAGTTTCGTTTACCGATATTCCGTAATCGCTCCAAGTTTTCAATATACCAACCCCTCTTGTTTTGAGTGCGTAGGGAAGTCTTTTTGAACCTTGAAAAGTCCAAGGTACGATTTGAAGGTACTTTGATTCAAAACTTCAGCAACATCTTCTCCGCTGTCCTTTAATTTTTCCAGCTTGGATATTGCCAAATTAACGGCCCTTCCGGTCAGTGGCTTCTTGATACTTTTCCGCATATCCATGAACCCTTTCCATTCTTCCAGGGGAACCCAATCAGGTACTAAAGTCTTTTCTTTTTCTTCTTTACCTTCTTTACCTTCTTGTTTGTGGTCACTAGCTGGTCGGTTGCTGGTCACTTGCTGGTCGTTTACTTGGTCACTTTTCTTTACCTTGTCCATGTAAGTATCGTATTTCATTACTGTTATAACCGAAAATTTGTTGGTCGTTTTGATGGTCAGTTTTTGCTCTTTTTCAGATGAGAAAAAATTTAACAAAGTTCTGATACCTCTTTCAGTTTGACCAAGTTCTTCAGCGGCTTTCTTTCTTCCGAAAATAAATTGTCCGACTTCCAATGTTATAGTTTGGTTTCCGACTAAAACTTTGTGCTGCTTGTGACTTGCTTTCAAAAGACACCACACCCAAAATTGGAACTTATTCGCATCAGTCATATATCTGTGCGTTATCATGCTTCTGAATAGTGGGAAATATGTGTCCTCAAAGTTCATTTTGACTTACCTGAAATACAAAAGCCACCAAACGACAGGGCCTTGTCGAATGATGGCTTAGGGGTAATGACTGCCTGTGCAGTCTCACCTTGATCATTATACACAACCAGGCCCGATTGTGTTAATTCAATATTCAATTGTGCTACAACATCATTATAATTCAAAGCATTTCACCTTCGCAACTTCGATGTTTTCTTAGCAAAAATAATTTTCTTGACAGTTAAAAAGTTTTATGTTGTGACTTTACCGCACCAAGTAGAGCGTATCCGGCAATGTCACGATAGGGCGATTCCCCAAGCGCATCCTTGTCGGTAGCTATGCGAAAGAGCTTATCAAGTATCCTCACCAGACAGAGCGCATCGTCCATCTGATCTGGCTTTATGCCGGCAGGGTAAAGTATCCGCATGACCGCGCCCGACTTGCCGAATGAATCACCGTAGGCTTTCTGTTTTTCCTCGACCAGGCGGCCAATTTCTTCTCCTAATTCTGCGTATTGCATTCTGCCTCCCCATAATAGCCACGCTTCGTATTGTTGACCGTCACTCTCCCGTAGGCACCGTAAGCGTCTGCACCGTACTTCTCCTGTAATATCCTCAGGGCGGTATCGGCTGAGTGTTGAATATCTACTAGCTCATTCGCCAGATGGTCATAGTTGCGCTCGGACCTGGGCAAACATTCCTGTTCTATCCACTCATGCCTTATTTCGTCCATCTCGGAAAATAGATGGTCGAGTTGTGCGTTTATGTCGTTCTTTTCTGCGAATATTGTTTTTGGAAATAACATTAACTTGCCTCTCTTTCATTACCGAATAACACCGGATGAACTTTGCTCATTTCGGTAGGTGAAAATCCGTATTTAATCGTTTCTTCGATCTCGATTTTGCGAGCCTCCAGCAGTTTCAACGACTCCCGGTAAAAGTCTTTCTTGATCTCAAAACCATATGACCTTCTACCGCAATTCATGGCGGCCAGGAGCGTTGAACCGCTACCGGCGCAAGGGTCAATAACCACGTCGTCCTCGTCGGTGAAAATTCTGATTAACTTCTCCAGGAGCTTCACCGGCTTTTGGGTAGGGTGAATCTTTGGCGTGTCGCTGTCTTTCTCCCAATCCAGGCAGTTAAAAACCATCTTTCCTTCATTGTTGAACTTCGGCAGCTTGTCGCGATATAGCAGCAGTGCGTATTCACAGTTGCCGACAACTCGCATATTCGCCTTTAAGACTTGCGCGGAAAAGTTCTTTCTGAAAACGAGGTTGATGTACTTATTCAGCCCGTATTTCTTCGCCTTCTCTATCAGCTCAAATTGCTGCTCAAAGGCACAAAAAACGATCATGCAGGGGGCTTTACCGGTTTCTTTGGGCTCTTTGACCATCAACGTTGAGCAGAAGTGTAGAAACTCGGTAATTCTGAAATCCTTGTCAGTATCGAAAAACTCAGTATTTGCCAGTTTGCTTTCTCCGTTGGCATTGTCACCGCCGATGTACCAGGAAGGATTCGAGCCATAGGCGTTTTTCCCGACGTTGTAAGGAATGTCGGCAATGACAAGTTGTGCTTTATGAATATTGTGCCTTTTGTAATTCTGGAAATGATCGTTGATAAGTTCGAATTTTACCGGCTTATTCACGCCGCCACCCCCGCCCGATCTTCCAACCAGTAAACAAACACCCGCGAACCATCCTCAGTCTCGCCCTGATATTTGCAGCCCACATCAAAGCCCTGTGCCCTCAGTTCAGCCGCAGCGGACGAAACTGCGACCACTCCGGTATTCAAGATAATGTCCCGTGTGCTGTGTTCGCCGCCCGTTTGCAGGAAGGCGAGGAGGCGTTGCAGCCTCGGGGACTTTTCCAGTTTTGCGTAGTGTATTATTCCTTTTGGTTTCAATGGTTATGTCTCCTTAAAAGTTCTGGCTATTCGTAAAAACTCGTTGATACGGGTTTAGAACTTACCTGTTTCAATGAGCCTTTCGAGTGTTGAAACATCAATTCCATAGTTCTTGGTTTCTTGTTGCTCATATGTTGGCAACCCGTAACTGAATGTGGTGACCCGTTCATAACTATCAGTACATCGACGCTGAAACTTGGGACGAACAACTTTATGAGCACCGGCAGAGAACAGAATCTTGGCTCTGAGAGCTTCAAACGAATAACCGCGACCACAGCGATTAATCACTCGGATGAGTCCGTTGACGCATTCGGTGAAGGCGTTCGTGACCGGGTGCTCAAAGTAGTTCATGATTTCAGTTCGCCAATTGGTCATTGCAGTGGTCAGGGGCTTATACGCATCCCGAATGGAGTCATGCAAGTCGTCTTCCCATCGCCTGTAAGCCGTTTCAGCTTCAGAGACGGACATTGCTTCATAGAAATCGAAAAACCGCTCCTTGGCCGCGTATGCTTCTCCCAGAGCAGGGAAATTCCGCGTCCAGGATTCAAGCGTTATCCTCTCCATAGGTTGCAATTCGGGGTCGCGTTTCAGAAGGATAAATCGGTCATGCATCAACCCGCGTCTCTGCTTTGTGGTAAGTCCGTCCCGAATCCCCTTCCTAACGGTGTCAAGGGACTGGTTTGCCATTCTCAAGACATGGAACTTGTCCACGACTATAGAAACGCCATCAATCGAGCCGTACACGGCATCCCGGTACGGTTGCCACATATCCATAGCAACACACTTGATGGTTTTCCGGTTCTTCATTTTCATCAGATGATTGAACACAACCGCTTTCGTCCGTTCAGGAAGGATGTTGACTACGGTATTGCTTTCTATGTTGGTGATTACACATCTGGGCTTTTTGATGATATGGATTTCGTCAAGCCCCATCCATTCAGGAGTTACGAACTCGAACTTCTTTTCCAGTTGAGCTACATACTCGTTAAAAATGCCTCTTACCGTGCCCTCAGACACACCAACATCATGTGCAATACTGGTAAACGTCCTGCATACGGACTGCTGGCAAATCCAGTGGTAAAGCCTCACAGTCATGCGTTGACCATCAATAACGTCCGGCAAGAGTTCGGTGTGTGTTTTGCCACAATCCCGGCACCGATAGCGGCGAGCCTTGACATAGATACCAACCCGCTTGCCATGCATAGGGAGGTCTTTGATAAGGATTTCTTGACGGCCACCTCCCAGAACATCCTCAGACCCACAGGAGCGGCAGATTACAGCAGGTTCAGCAGTCTCAGCCTCAATATGGTAGTCATGTTCGGCTTCAGTGCTGGTCAGTATGTTGTAACGAGACAAATTCAGTATGTTTTGCATGGCGAGAACTCCTTGGCGTGTAATAAATACTCACTATTACCACGTTTCGAGTTCACCCGCCTCGTACTTTTGAAAACAGTCTTCGCAAGCACAAAAGCCACCCCATTCGCCAGTCCAGTCAGGAGGAACCGGAATACTCTCATACATCGGGATTCCTTTGTCTCCTCCGACAACGAGGGCATCACAAATACAGCAGTAATCTTCGTGCGGCCACAACCTGATAATATTCATCGAGCCACCCATACAAGTGCAATAATAGCTATGAATCCAATTATACCTGCCCCAAGAATAAAGCCGTGCCAAAACTGCTGTTTTCTGATACGAGCAAGAAGCAGGTTCGGGTTTTTGAACTCTTCAAATGTTGGTGGTGCAAATCCCATAAACTACTCCTATGCGGATAGAGATTTTAACTTCTGGTTAAGCTCAAAACAATGCTGCTCTTCCTGCTGCAAGGCTTCCTTCAGCGTCTGGACTTCAATTTGTGCAAGGTTTCGTTCAAAACAAGCCTCAGACAGACGCTCATGCAACCGTTCGTTTTCCCCCTGTAACTCTTGGGCATCCTTCCGCCATTTCTTTGCATCCTCGGCGGCAGCATCGTGGTATTCCAACCATTTTTTAGCAGAAGCCTTTAATTCAGTATTCTCAATTTCGAGGGCTGCTATCCGATTCTGTAATTCACCCACTTTATCCATGAATAGCCTCCTAAATAATTTCTACAATAACCCGAACTCGCTTATCTTTCCATTCGTCAGGAATGAATTGTCCCTTGATTGTCACCAAATCCAGATAACTATTGACAAAGCATTCACCAACAATAGCATCAGGAGATGTTTCGTGGACATGGATACGTGGTTGAGTCAATCCATGCAGCTCAAAAATATTTCGTGGGTCTACCCATCCTTTATTCATGTACTATTCACCTCCCTGATTGTTCCATTCAGCAACGGTGAAAAACCACCTAAGTTCATCGGTTTCAACAACTATGTGGCCATTGTGGTCAACGCAGGGTTCCGGGTAGCGATACGGTTTCATGATTTCTCTCCTTGTCCTATTGTCGTCAACGACTTATTACGATTTCAGGATAACATTACATCAAACAGTTGCCAACGACTTTTTACTAAGTTTAAACATAATTACATTTAAGGATGAAAATCATGAATCAACGACTTATTACGGATACCCAAAGTTCTTTTCGCTCCACTCCCCGCCCTGCTTTTCGCTCCACCTAAACCGGAACAGAGGGAAATCGATTTGCGCTTGGGCGAAGGCCATTTTCGACCGACCATATGAGGCGTGTTTGTAGGCTCCGTTCTTTACCTCAATGAGCAACAGTGTATTCGGTAAGAAAACGACGAAATCCGGCGTGTAGCGGTGTCCGTTCTCAAGGGTGAGGGTGATAGCTTCAAACCTTACCTCGGACGATGGAAACTCAAATCTGAGCCTCATAAGATAGGAAGCTTCCGTTTTGTTCGGACCTTTCGGCATTGTCGCTTTTCTTGGTTTAACAACCTTCATCGGAAATGCTGCCGGTGAAATAGTTTCTTCTGCCAACTTGCGAACGTTGCGCGGGACGGGGATATTGAGCTGATGCGCCATGTCTCGCATGGATTGCACTCGGCGGTTGATAAGGGCCTGGTATTCGGATTCGGACATCCTCATCTAATGCCACTCCGTCACTTCAAACTCATACGGCTTTAGGCCGAGCCGCTCCCCATCGGGAAGAATCGCCGCAACAGCTCCATGACTGTTCACCGTGACATAATATTCCTCACCGCCATGAGCACACGTGCCGGGTTTTGCTAGAAACGGCATGTCAGGATGTACCGTTATGACGATGATTACTTTCCTCGGAACCTTCCCGCGCCATGAAGGTGGATAATGGCTCGATTGCTTGACCAGCGCCTGTGAAGTCAAGGCTATTGGATTGACCGTTGATTTACACACTTTCCCCTCCTTGAATTTTCCTCTCACACCGCTCGAACACACTCGCCATAAACCATTCATCCTTCCGCAATAGCAGTTCAACCGCCACCTCGCAAACGCCAGGGATCGGGTTTTGACCTGATTCCCAATCCTGATACGTGCGGTAGGGAGTTTTGAGGGTCTTTGCCATTTCGACCTGGTTGTATCCGAGTTTGATGCGGGCGGCTTTGAGTTCGTTATTTGTCATTTAATCACCGTCATCGACTTCATTGACAACGGCAACACACAAAACTTCACTGCCGGGGTTTGCCAACCTATCGGCCAAATACATTTTGTTGATCTCGTTGGCCCTTTGCAGTGCTTCAAATTCACTGGAAAAAACAACAATGTCATCCGGTCCGGCAACGTGCATTTCGTAACTCATGTTTTTCTCCTTTTTGGCCCGTTTTGTACGGTTGGCGTGTATAATTACCCTCTGAATGTGATTTTGCCATCAAGCAAACCTTCGATGATGGCGTTAAATTCCCAACAGCACAACTGGCAATCCACATACACGCGGAGCTCATCATGATCGTGCTTTTTCCGAGCAATAAACGCCTCTGCTGCCTCTTTGGTTAGGTGGGCGGAAACATACTCCCACCGATCAATGTAATAGACCTTTTCCCACGCCCCAGTTTTGCGACCATCGTCGTCAAGAGCGTCGAGCCGGTTAGCAGTTCTGGTATCAGCTTCTGCGTGATCATTCTCCGCATTGATCCAGATGTAATCGTCGCAGTAAGCCGAATCAAGCCCCACAACACGTTCTCGGCTTTGCACAATAAAGAGCGGATCACAGGTAAAATGCTCTCTCACCCCTTCGCCCCGGTGATGAAATTTAAGCCGCGTAATGAAGTCGTCAAAGGTTTCTTTTGTCAATTCCTTCATAAGTTTTTCCTCTCGCACCCCTTACAATTCCGACCTTGATTCGAATCCTCACACCGGCAAAGATCCTCTGCCGGCACCGTGAGCCAATATCCCAGCCAGGCTAGTAGTTTTAGCAAGTGGGGCCTCCTATCAGAGTGTCCTCTTACAGCAAGGACAAACATCGGTCTTTGTCGTAATTCTGGTTACTCCTGCGCCAAGGTTGAAAAGTTTGTAGGGCACGCCCACATCACTGAGCCTTGTTATTAGCCATTGGAGGGCGGCACGAAAAGAGATTGTTTGATCTATTTCTTTGCATTGCAATATCGCACTCCGCATTTCACTTTTCCATTTCTCGTTGACAACTTTCGCCATCTCTCACCCCTTCAAAAACCGCCCCTTGTCACTTCGGGGCGGTGCTGATATCCCAAACTATGTGGTTTATTCCTGTGGAGGCTCCGCATTCGGGCAAGATTCGTCGTGGCCGTCAGTTCTCAGGCAATGTTCGCAAGCCTCGGCAGGAGTCGCGGGGCAATTCGGTGAATGTCTGCCATGTTTGAAATGACACTCCGGGCATTCGCCGGGCGCGACTTCAACGACTGTCTCAACTTCCGTGACTTCCCCGGTTTCAAGGTCGACGTTTTCCCCGCCGATTTCAGCAACGGGGTCCGGGAGTTCTGTAAATCTGGAAACGATATCCTCTGCCCTGGCACTTACATTGCCATTCGCCGGCGTGATGTCCTGCAATTCTTCAGCGGTCTGCATCCCGAGCAATCTTTCCGGGCAGTAAAGGCGCCCAAAGAAAGCCGCCGCCCGATAGCAGAACATCTGCGAAGGGATAGACTTCCATTTTGAACCGCTCTTGCTGTCCCATCCTTCGGCCTTCACCATCTCCCAATCAATCCACGGCCCGGTGCAAACTTTCCCGGTGCCTTTTCTCGTAGCGTAGGCCCTGACTCGATAATTCTTGTCCTTGGCATCGTTCCCTTCAATTTCGTAATCAAGAGGATCTTCAAACAAGCCGCTGGAATTTATCAGGGCGATAATCATCTTACTTTCCATGCCAGGGCGACCTGAAACGATGTAAGTATTTTGCAGCAACATCATCGGATCAACCCCGAGACGGAAGGCCATCTGTAGCCCCAGGAAGCAGTTTTCTTTCTTCCCTTGGAAGTGCGCCGGCACAAGCTGCGAATTGGAAAACAGTGTGGCAATCCTCCAAAGCTGCTCAAACTTGCCGGTGTCAAGGAGCGCGGAAAACTCGCTGCTATCCTGTACGATGATTTTTTGTGGTTGTGCTGCCTGTGGTAAATTGGTTTCTTCGCTCATTTTGGTAACTCTCCTTTTTGTTGAGATGCGGGAGTGCCGCGGGAGTCGAACCCGCCTAGACTTTTTGGGCCACCCAACCCATGTCACACCAGCCATAACCAGGAATCGAACCTGGGATCGTCACCGGGGCCGCATCTATTGGTTAAAGATAATTCGGTTTCTCAAGGGTAATCAGATTGCCGACACCTTGATAATTCGGATAAAAGCCAGTTCTGCGGCACTCAAGTTCGATGTTCAGCAGCCGCCGGTACTCGTATTGCCCTCTGACGATAAACTGAGAGTCAAGCAGATACGTTTCAACGCGGAAAGGCGGTTCTTTTTCAATCGCCACAAAGCAGAAGCCGTCAAAATCCTGTTTCGTCGCGGCCTTGATTCCATCCAGATAAAAAGCCGCTTGCACATCGTAGCCAAACTTCACCACGTCCCGGCAAAACTCATACTCGCCAGCAGATGCACAAGTTTTCAAGTCCACCAGAACGCCCTTGTTTCCGCTCGGTATCCGGTCGGGTCGGCATTTGCAGGGTAGATTAGTTTCCTCGTCAATCCAGAATACCGACTGCTCCGAGACGCCTTCAGCCAGAAGTTTCGCGGTGAAAGGGTGAGCGTTGAGGGCTTTCTTCATCTCGACCAGCTTCAGAAAATCTTCCGCCGAGACAAGCGCCTTGCCCTGGTTCGCCAGTTCAAACGCGGCCCATTCCTCCTTCCCGGCGTTGGTACGCTTGTTGATTCCGGTTGGCAGAACAGCGCACTCTTTCAGAAACATTTCCGGGCCTTCCAGAAGGTAGACGTGGGACGCCCTGCCGAATGCCATTGCTGGCGTGTCTTCTTGCGGCACTCTTGCGGCTGCGGGGCATTTGTCCAGCTTCTTGAGGTAGGACTTTGAAACGTACTCCGTCATGGAGTGGTAGACTTCTGCCGGGATGCCGTGATAAATTCCGGGGCCGGGCAGGGTGTTTAATTTTTCGGCTGTATTCATGACTGCACCTCCCACTCATGGCCGCATTTAGGGCAAGTTGTCAGTCGTGCAAGCCTTGCGGCCTCTTGAGCCTTGGCGTCATCCAGTTCTTTTTGTTGGCGGGCAATCTCGGCGCGCTGCGCTGCCGCCTCTTTCTCTTGTTCAATGCGGATCTTGTCAGAGGCTTCCTGCTCGGCCCTTATCTTGGCTTCGTGGGCTTCACGTTCGGCTGCCAGCCTTGCCGCCTCTTCATCTCGAATAGCCTGAGCCTTTCTTTCTTCCTCAGCCCTTGCATCGGCAATCCGTTTTTCCTCGGCTGCACGTTCATCCTCGATCTTCTTACGCTCTGCCGCCAGTTTTGCTTCTTCGGCTTCGCGTTGAGCTTTTGCAGTCGCCTCACGTTCCTCGGCTTCCTTTCTCAGCTTGGCAAGTTCTTCGCGTTCGGCGGCAATGCGAGCCTGCTCTTCTTCGTTCGCTATCGTGTCGGCAAGCAGTTTTTCGAGGGCGATAATGCAGGTTTGTTTTGCCACTTCCGCATCGGCACGAAACTCGGAATATTTGTCATCAATGGGAATTTCTTTCGCGCGTGACAAGACAGCACTCACGTCTGTCGAAGATTTGCCCTGCTGATTAAGGGGGATGTTGCGGATTTTCAGAATGTTGTCCTGGATGGTGGAAATCCTGAGCCGCTCAACTTCCGCTTTTGCCGCTTTCTCGGCTTCCTTGCGGTCTTCTTCAGCCTTGATAAGTTCGGCCAAAGGGTCTTCATATTTTGCGATAACCGCACCAATCCTCGCCGCCTCCGAGTCGATGAACTTCCCAAGTTTGAGGACATCGGCCTTCTCTTCCTTCCTTGCCGCTTCCAGGTTGACACGAGCGGTTCTGAGTGCGGCCCGGTCTGTTTTGGCGGTAGCCATGCCCTTGGTGGTCGAAACATCGTAAACTATTCCCTCGTAACGTTTGACCAGCTCCAAAACTGTCTGTTCGACCGGCGTGATTTTCGCCAGTGTGAATGTAGCTTCTTCTTTGATTGCCAAATTGTCTTTCATTTGTTATCCTCCTCGCATTTAGTATTCTTCCTCGGCCCCTTCGCCAAAAGGGGCTTCTTCTTTTTCATCCTCGACAAACTTGGGAACACTAAAGTCCCGCCTTAATTGCCCCATCTCTAGTGCTCGTTGATTCCTTAGAACGCTCCTGGCGTATCTCATGCCGCACGTCCTTCCTTCAGAAACTTATTCCGCATCCACGCATCATCCTCAGACTGTAGAATTGCCCTTGCTATACAATTTGGGCAGGGTTCGCAGAGTATAATGACGCTTCCAGCGTCCTCAGTGACCCTTGCAGACAGGTCGTTCTCGCAGTTGTCGCACTTCACCTTGAATTCCATTTTTATTCTCCTTTCTCAGCCAGTATCTTATGGCTCTGATACCGCAAAGCCCCGTTCATCTCCCGCTGGTCAAATGGTTTTACGTCCACATGGTAAATCAGGCTCCCGACGACCCCAGCGAACAGCACCAGGGCCGCAGTCAGGAAAAACATGAATAGTAAGCCTCGGTGCTCTTTCATTTTCTAACCCTCCGATCCGCGCTGCTTCCACTGTCAAATTTCTTCCCCGGCGCAACATACGGCGGCGCTTTCCCAAATCTAATCGGCCATGACTTTTTCACTAGAAATGCCCCCCTTCCTTCCGTGTCAGCCATTCAACAAGGATGAACGGGGCCGAGATGCAGAATACAACGGTGATAATTGTCATCCAGATGGTTACGTTTAAAGCCTTACCAAGTGTGCTCATCTGTAATTCTCCTTGTGCAGCATATACCGTCCGATTCCGAAACTGGGCCATCTCCTCAACGTCCGCTTCATCCGTTTTGATCTCATGGTGCCTCCTGGGTAGATAGTTACGCCGCCGCCAATTTCTCCAATACCCTCTGTGCCGCCTCAACTTTCTGTTGCGCCTTGATGATCCCTCGACACTTTTTGCAGTGGATGTAGCCGGAGCCGATTGAGATGAGATTCGTGCAGCCGTCAGTGGCACATTGCCGCTTCTTTGCTGGCGGCTTCTTCGGCGGAATCTCGTAAACCATCTGCTTCGGGCCTTCTAAAACTTCCTCTCGATGCCCACATATCGCGCACTCATTTGCTGGTGGTCTGAAAGGATGGTTCTCTGCGTGGAAACAATTCGAATAATGGCACCGTGGGCACACGCCCTTTGCTTCTCCTTCTTGTTTTTTAATCACCGTTGTCTCCTGTGTTTAGCGCTCTCAGCTTTCAGCCGCCTTCTCCGCTCATCAAGTGGCAAGCTGGCAAGATGCTGCATGTCAAGGCTCGTTTCCTCGCTGGCCCTCATCTTTGCCACTACTGCTGCGGCTATTCGCTGGATATCGTTTTCTGATAGTTGCATGACGTTCCTCGCCCCTCTTGACCCTCCCGCTGAGTCCTGCTCGTGATAAGCAGCGGGAAGGTCTGCACCGTACCCGTGGAAGGAGGGTTCCCCAGGTGAGAGTTTGCGGGGCATGTTGGTTAGATACCGGCCAATGTTTTGATATTCATCGTTTGCACATGCTTGAGTGCTTCATCGAATTTGACTGATGGGATTTCGTTGTAGCGAGGGACGCGGAATTCGTGCTTGAGATTGCGCCATACTCGGAGATAAATGGGCCGCAAGTCCTCAGCGTCATGGGCAAGGGAAATTTCCCGCACCTTGGCGTGTACTGCGTCTTGAATCTTGAGGGCCTGCCAATGCTCAAGCCTGCGCGTATCTTGAAGTTCTGCTATTTTTTCGGAGTGATCGCGTAGTGATTCGTTGTGGTCGTGAAGAACGGCATGTACTGCATTGAGATAATCAAGTGGCGTGGGATTTTTTGGAACTGGGGTGGTACTGGCTTTGGCGTGAAAGTATGTATCTACGAGTTGCCGCTGAACTTGCCATGAAAGGTCGTCATTGAAGGACTTGGCGATCATGAGATAACCCGACTCCGTAAGAAGCATTAGGCCGCGAGGCGCATGATACCCATATTCAATGGCCTGCTTTCCTGGCACTAGAAAAAAATCCTTTTCAGAAGTGAAGTGCCGCTTATTGGTGTAAAAGTTTCGTCTGGCGTTTCCAGGTTTCCGGTTGTGGACATGGTCAATTTGGCTCAACGTCACCACGTTCTGCCTATTGTGAGAAATTCTCACTAAAGAGGCATTGCCAACCGTAACCGTTTCTCTTGCCGCAATTGTTTGCATGTGGTATCCTTTCACAAGTTGTTGTTTGTTGCCCCATTGCCCTGACCGGCGTGGGGTTTTTCTTTACGCGCTCTCTTCAAAATACCCATCTGCCTTTAACGCTTCCAAAATGTCCTCAGTAACCCCAATGCGCCGCTTGCCGGTGTAGCCGTTAAGAATCTTGATGACGGTCTGATACTCAAACCCCCTGTTTTTCGCCCAGCCCTTAACGGTCATGCCAGAAGTCCTAATGTTTCGAATGGTAGGCTTTAAACTCACTCTTGACTCTCCTCCTTATAGTGGTATAGTAATGCAACAAAGTATTACTTGTTATCAACTTCAACAACTGAGTTGCAGAATACACAACTAAGTAATGGGTGTCAACAAGAAAATACATGACAATGAAGTTTTTTTGGGGAGGGTGTGGGCATGAAATTGAGCGAGAAAATCCGGGTTGTTAGAGAGGCGGCCAAGGTAAGTAGAAAAGATTTTGCTGCTTCATTGCGGGTTTCTGAGTCGTGGATAGGCCAAATTGAAAACGGTAAAAAAGAACCTGGGGATGCGCTACTAGATTTGATGATGTTTAAATATCATGTGTCGGTTGACTGGTGGGAAACGGGAGAGGGTGAAATTTTCGACACAAAAAAGAAGCTCCCGCTGGATACCCGCCGGGAGCTTGCTCATTCTGAATTTGATAAAGTTTATGATGAAACAGAGGATAATGGGGATAAGTTGGAACTGGTATCAGACTTGTTGGCATTTCTGGCCAAACGTAGACAGTCTAGGGGCTAGTGGTTCGCGCATCGATCCATTCCATTATGTCATCGGCGGCTTCAGGGTCCGCAATAAGCATGATCTTAAACATGACTTTTAACAAGTGCTCGTCTGAGTACATGGCCTTGCGAATCAGTTCCAGCTTTTCATCTGCGCTTAGTCCGGCAATCTTGTCTAGGGCTGTCTTGCTGAAACTGGCGGGGTCATCGGGAATCATTCGTGTAGCCTCCTTGGGATTGTTTGATGAGATTTTATATATCCGTCAGCATGGGTAAGTCAAGAATTTTAATGTTAATAAAATCACGAGGCGATAACAAGGGGCAAGCCCCCAAACAACGCAGAGAGGGAGGACAACATGAAACGGTTAGTATCTGTGGCTCTGGTGTCGGTAATGTTGTGTAGTCCTGTGTTCGCTGAAGAGGCAAAAGAGGGGCCAGACGGCGGATCAGTTGCGGCGGCAGTCGTGTCTGACCTGGTTTATGTTCCCGGCAAAGTCGGTGTCTGCGTCG
>JGI24732J26686_1000119_pt1 | contig 51382 bp, 48 predicted proteins | sample EPASupsiteHSE623_FD_26686 | JGI IMG/M metagenome (IMG submission 26686)
TAGTGAGCTTGCAATACCCAGATTCCAGGAACACTTTCATGGTCCTGATATCGAACCTGACTGCACCGAGTATATGCTTATACGGTTTCTTCTCAAACCTCGGTCGTCAATCTTCAATAAGTCGTTATTTATAGATCCTATCACATATCCTATACATAAGGGTGCATAGAGATGGGTAAGCGTGGACCAAAGCCTCGTTTCACTGAAGCATCGTGTCCGAATGAGCAATGTGCGGACTATGGGGTCGTTGGAAAAGGAAATGTAATTGGACATGGCACATATGAAACTAAATCTGGTACAGTGAGGAAATATCTTTGCCACTCATGCGGTAAGATGTACTGCGATAGATCCAACACTGCCTTTTATGATCTCAGGACGAATAGCGATAAGGTGGTTGAGGCTTTGGGGATGTCCATGGGCGGCATGAGCCTTCGTAATATCGGAAAGGTCCTTAAAGTGAAGCCCGAAACTGTGAGTAAATGGATTTCTAGAGCTGCAGAGCATAGCCAGAAAGTCGATGAAGTGGTCATGAGAGATGTATCCACTCAAAAGGTAGAGATGGATGAGCTATGGACCTTTGTTGAAAAAAACACTACCTAAAGATGGTGAATTCGATGACGTTGGAACCTGGGTCTGGATAAGCATAGCCAGCTCTTCACGNTTAGTAATATCCCATGTTATCGGGGAACGATCTCANGAAATAGCAGATAGCCTTGTGGCAAATACTGCNAAGCNCCTGGGTTCAATGCCTCTATTTGTAACTGACGGACTAAANTTTTATCCAAATGCTCTGCTCAANCAATACGGAGTACTGAAAGCCTTTCCGCGAACTGGGAAAAGAGGACGGCCTAAGTTGCCACGATTAGTGGCANGCGATTTATTAAAATATGCTCAGATAATAAAGGAACGAGCNGGACATATCCTTAAAAGGGTGATCAAGAGAATTATTTTTGGAAAAGACATCGACCCCAAAATGATATCCACCAGCTATGTGGAAAGGCTTAATCTTACATGTGCTAAGCGAGCTGGATTGATTGACCATGTCTGGTCCTTAAGCGAACTTCTGACCTACGCTTATTATAAAACTAAGACTTATTAAGGGGGCACGACCGAATAAGGCAATCATAGACTTAATCTAAATCATTCTGTCGATTCCTGAGCCTTTCTCCTCATGGCGTTCTTAGCCTCTTCCTTTAAGAGACAGCCGCAGCTCTCCTCGCAGGCCAGGGCGCAGTTGCAGGGCTCGATATGTATGGTGACGGTGACTGCAGTTCCCGGGAACTGGTGCTTTATATCGCAGCTTATCATGTCCGCGATCCTGTGGGACTCGTCTATGGACATATTGGCATCCACCCTCACGTGAAACTCAACGAACCTGTACGACCCCGACTTGCGGGTGCAGAGCTTGTGAAACCCTCTGACAGTAGGTGCGAAGGCTGATATGCACTTGCGGATGGCGCCTTCCTCCTCAGGGGGAAGGCTCACATCCAGCAGGTCCCTGGCAGACTCTATGGTCAGTTTGTAGGCTGCCTTGATGATCAGCAGTGCCACTCCAATGGCAGCCACAGGATCTACCCACCTGAGGTCTAAGCTTGGAAAGAGCAGACCACCTGCCCAGATTACGGCCAGACCACTCATGACCCCGGCGGAGGTCAGAACATCTGTCTTCAGGTGCCAGGCATCGGCCTGCAGTGCCACTGAATCAGTCTCTTTCCCTACCATGAACAGCCTCCTGGAGACGAAGATATTGGCCAGGGCGGAGATCATCATGACTGCTACTCCGAGGCCCGGTGCCTCCAGTGGTTCCTGGTTCATGAGTTTTTTAACAGCTTCAAAGATTATCCAGGCAGCAGCGGCGAATATGAGCAGGGCCTCAACCGTGCCGGATAGATTCTCGACCTTGCCGTGTCCAAAGGGGTGCTCCGGGTCTGCCGGCTTGCCTGAGGTCTTTACTGCAAAGTAGGCTATCACTGCCGCCAGCAGGTCCACCCCAGAGTGAATGGACTCAGAGATCACTGACACCGATCCAATGGATACGCCCACTATGAGCTTCAGCAGTACCAGCATGGTGTTAGAGGCTACTGAGAGCCTGGCTACGGATGCCTTACGTTTGTCCACGGTTGAGTGGTAGTTTTCCATGATGTGATCCATTTGCATGGCAATTTGACTGACCGTCAGTCAACTGGATGAGATAAAAGGCTTTTGCCTCTATCGAGAATAATCAGCGCAACCTGTTTCGGGAAGTCCCCAGGCATATCCACTATGTGAAAAGTGCAAAATCAGGACTATGGGATAGTTCCAGGTCAGAGCTTCAATGAAAATCCCTCGGCCTTTATGCCGAATGCCTTTGCCATGATCCCCTCAAGTGCAGAGCGCATCCTCTCGCGCCTTGCCGGGTCTGCATCTATATCTGGCTGATGGAATAGGTAGATGATGGCAGCCATAAGAAGCTCGGCCGTCTCCTCAGGCAAGTCGGCATCAAAGCACCCCTGAGCCATGCCCGATCTGACTACCTCGGCCACAAGCGGGGCCATCCTGGAGGCGATCCTCCTCTCAACCTTCTCATGCATCACCGCATTTCTCTCTTCGTGGATGCGCTCAATTAGCTCTTTTCTTGAGACCTGCAGGTGCAGTATGGAGTTGATCATCTCCATGAGCTTCTCAGCCGGGCCGGCACCCTCCCGGCTCATGACCTGTCGTATCTCTCTCTCCAGGTCATTGATGTTCTTCTCTATCACTGCCTCCAGGATCTCCTCCTTGGTCCTGAAGTAATAATAGAAGGTGCCCTGGGCTACGCTTATCTCCCGAACTATATCGCTGACAGCCGTCTCGCTGTATCCTCTTGATAGGAAGAGGCGCTCGGCCGCGTCTATCAGCTCACGGCGCCTCTCCTGGTGGTCTTTGGTAACTCTCTTCATGGCAAATCTTGACTGAGAGTCAGTCAGCATGCTCATATAAGAGGCTGTTGGAGATATTCGGATCTAATCCAGCATCATTCATTATGCGTGCAATGGAATATTATCTAGTGCACGAAGGCTTAATTAAGGCCACATTTCCCTGAGCAGGGAGCGCTCAATCGAGCTTCAAATCCGGGTCATGGGTCAGAATATCTGTCAATCAGTTCTTGGTAGCGCATTATGCTCTGCGCTTCTGGTGACGATTGCCTATTGGTCAAACCTAATTCGAAGTGCGCTATACTCTATGCTTCCGGGCAGATGTCTTGGCCCAAAAACTCTGGGGGGAACACACCCGCTTTCAAGCTACAGCCGCCGCAAGAGGATGATAGACTCAGATTCGCATATTTTCAACATCATTGAAGTGCCATGTGATATGCTATCGATTCATCAAACAGTTCTTTTGCAGCGATTGCTTATTGTCTGAAATGTTCCCCCCAGCAGGGGGTCAGGGAGGCAGTCGTCCCCAGAAGTTGGAGTTTCCTAAGTTAGTGCTAAACCATCTCAGCCAGCATTGCCATAACTCACCAGCCCGCCAGCCAAAAGTTGGAGTTTCCTAAGTCAGTGCTAAACCAGACTACAGGCCTGCAGGGGGTCATGTGGGACAGTAGGCCCCAGAAGCGCAGGGCATAGGCCTTAATCCAGAAAGAGTATTACAGCACATCTTTGATCCAAGCTCTGATCTGTTGCTCATAGAGCGCCCCAACTCCAGGGAAATGTGGCATTATTTAAGCATTAGTATTAGTGGTCTTGATGCTGGTATGGCTGTCACAGATTGGATATGCCACAGATTGGATATATTGCTAGACTAATGTGATCTCAATTAGGAGGGAATACTCTGATCAATAAAGGCTCTTTGAGTTCGCGCCCTCATACCGGAGCGCGTTTCGCAGGCAAAGCAATCGCCGTGACCGGCGGAGGTTCAGGGATTGGCTTTCAGATAGCCAGGGATCTGTATGCAGAGGGTGCTCTGGTCCACATCATGGGCAGGGATGAAGGCAAGCTTTTCAGGGCCAAGGAGAAGATAGAGAATGATTCCTGCCCGGCTGAGTCAAAAGTATTCATCCACCAGGTAGATGTCTCTGATTATGACCAGGTCCAGAAGGTCTTCCAGGAGATCAAAGATGCATCAGGAAACCTGTACGGCCTCGTGAACAACGCTGCCATCAATCCATCCAGGAACGATATTCTCCACACAGATGTGAAGGACTGGCGATCCACACTGGATGTCAATCTCACAGGCGCGTTCAATTGCTCAAAGGCTGCAGTGGAGCAGATGCTCCATCTGGGGATGGGAAGCATAGTCAACATCTCATCAGTCGGCGGCCTGAATGCCTTCAGGACCAGGACATCCTACAACACAAGCAAGTTCGGGCTTATTGGCCTCACAGAGTCCATGGCCCTGGACTATGCAGAGAAGAATATCCGGGTTAATTCTGTCTGCCCCGGGTATGTCAGGACCGACCTTACTGTCTCTCTCTTCGAGAAGCTGGGGCCAGAGAAGACTGAGGCTCTTGTAAATGCCCACGCCATGAGAAGGCTTGGACGACCTGAGGAGATCTCGAGAGCGGTGCTCTTCCTGCTTTCAGAGGAGGCCAGCTTCATTACTGGAGTGGCCCTGCCCGTGGACGGAGGATATCTGCTGAAGGGATAGCCATAGATCCTCTATGGCGTTCCCGATGCCAACATATAGGCGCGTATCTCAATTATCCCTGAGTTAGTTATTTGCGCATTAAAGTCCTATTATGAGCTATGATCTCTGGCAAGAACTATTTACTTTTAACAGTGGCTGGCGGCTCATTTGTGGCCCCATTCATGGTGTCAGGATTGATAGTTGCCATCCCCACCATAGGGTATGAGTTCTCCATGGATCCAGTAGCACAGAGCTGGCTGGCTACGGCATTTTTCCTGGCAGCAGCCATGTTTCTCATCCCATTTGGTAGGATCTCAGATCTCTTAGGTGTGAAGAGGATCTTCTCTGTGGGCATTGGCATATTCTTCATCTCGGCCCTTCTTGCATCATTGGCCCCAAACCCATCTGTCTTGATCGCTGCCAGGTTCCTGGCAGGGATGGGTGCAGCAATGGTCTTTGGAACCTCCTTTGCCATACTCAGCCTCTCATTGCCAGAGGGCGAGAGGGGTAGGGCGCTGGGCATGAACATCGCTGCCAACCTGCTGGGGTTTGCTCTTGGGTTTCTGATAGGCGGCTATCTGACTCATTACCTGACCTGGAGAGCCCTCTTTGCTGCAACCCTCCCAATAGATCTCCTGGTGATCGCCCTCCTCCACCTCAAGCTGCCTGGTGATTATGCGCTCTCAAAATGCAAAGGCATAGACCTGGCAGGGACTGTGCTATGTGCAGTCATGCTCTTTTTTATAGTTGTGGGCCTCTCAGAGCTGCCAGGCCTTTTAGGCATCTCAGCATTGCTGATCGGGCTTATAACCCTCATAGCATTCTCCTTCTGGGAGATGCGAGCTCCTTGTCCTATCGTTGATGTGCGTTTATTTCTCAAAAACCGGGCCTTTGCACTCTTCAATTTAAGCATCTTAATTTATTTCGCATCATCATTTGCCTCAATATTTCTATTCAGCCTTTACCTGCAGTACATACGGGGTTTTGATGAGCGATCTGCAGGCGTTACCTTTGCAGCATTGACTCTGGTCATGGCCTTTTTTGTGATCTATGCCGGAAGGCTGTCAGATAGAATCAGGCCGGCCCATATTGCAGCAGTGGGGGCTGCAATGACCTCTGTGGGTTTATTCCCCCTCATGTTCATCAGCACCACGACCCCCATAGAGCTGGTCATATCTGAGTCGACCCTGCTTCTGGTTGGAGGCGCATTCTTCCAGCCACCTATAGTAAAATGCGTCATAGGCTCTCTTGGCAGAGATATGTACGGCCTTGGCGGTGGCCTTGCAGAGATGATGCGCCTGGCTGGCCAGACAGTGAGCATGGCAGTGGTGATAGTCTTCTTCACACTGTATCTAGGCGGCTGGGAGATCCTGCCCGAGAGTCATCCGGCATTCATAGAGAGCCTAAGGACCATCTTTGCAGTCTTTCTGGTCCTGTCACTGTCATGTTTGGCAATCGTCGTTCTGGTCGGCAGATCTGAGGACAGGTGTGTGTAGAGGCGTGCATAGCGCCATATGGCATCTCTGCCATTCATAGATCATGCCAGGCCGGGACTAAAACGTGATCTCCTATTATCCATCTTTGTTCCAAGCCTAAATCCATGGCTGGAAGACTCTATCGGCAAAATATCAACTGTTAACTGAGAAATGCTCATTAGGCTTACTCCTTAACCATATCTTGTATCAATAGTTCGAATTATAATCGCTTGCCCGACAAATTATTAAATATGCAAGCGCAGTCTGTTAAAGCCTGAAGCTGAGTTCTAGAGGGGGATTAACATTCCAGAACATATTTTAAGATCTGCCGGAAGGTCGCTAAAGATCTGCGTGGTGTATGTTTCGCTCATAGCGGCGTGTCTGCAGATGACATGCCTTGCAACCACAGATGATTCCAACGGGAACTGGTCGCAGAAATACATTGAACTGAGGTATACCCCCGAGGCAGATCTGATGGCCAGAACCGGCGACATAGATAACTTCAACACGGGATGGCCTAGCGGCTTTGATCCATTTTCAGGTCAGAGCACGCCTGCTCGCCAGTATCCCTGGGACGTTGATCCGACCGATCCCAGAGGCACTGATATGATGGTGGCAGCATCTGGTCACAGTGCCATAACCCTGAGCTATAATCTCAGCGAAATGACAGTGAATTCTGCAGCCCTTCATATCTTCATCTTCGGCGCCCAGGCGTCCGGAGCTGGATCGAGATATCATGCCACGATGAACGGGGTCAGGGTTCCTGTCCTGGAGGATGCTGTCAACTCTCTGAACCAGACCGGGCCTGATGGCAAGCTGATAAGCATATCCATACCGGATGATTACCTCTACCTCCTGGACAGCGGCAGCCTTTCAATAGATATAGAGGACTCGACAAGAGGTTTCGGAGACGGCTTTGCCGTAGACTTCGTCAAGCTGCTGATAAACCAAGGAAAGATATGCAGGACCTGCTGCGGATGCTCAGCTCAGATCAAGAAATTCTGCTGGGCAGGGGCGGATGGTGATAAGGTCGGAAGAGAGGATGAAGGCAGCCCTGATGGCGTATCAGACGGCCACTTCGTGCTCGATCTCTGCTTGCCATCAGAGGTGGAGATAAGATCCATAGCCATCCTTAATACCGGTCCAGATGGGACCCTGAGCGATACTCTACCCCAGCACAGCAGCCAGGTCTGGCACAGCTCTGATCCCTACTGGGATATCCTGGGCGTATTCTACGAGGGCCATCAGCTCAATCCTCACCACATCTCATCTCTGGGCAGCTTCTCGTGCAACGTGCAGTTTGACCTCTATGCCAGCGATCTGGGGGGATTCAACTCAGGCAACAGCTACCTGGTGCAAGTAGAGCTTGGCAGACTCCAGAAGCTGACAACTATATGATCCTGGAGGCTGCCCCCAGGATCACCATCAGTAGCGATGACGGTCATGGCATATCCGACTGTAGAAATAACATATGCATGGATAGATACAGAAGCTCAATTAGATTAGTCAATAACGGGATTTAGGGGTTGATCTCATTATGCATATCAAATCATTGATCTTGATGCTGGCCCTCCTCTGCATGGGACCAGCGCAATCTACAACGCTGAATGTGGGAGGCCAAAATGCCTCCTTTAGCAGCATCCAGAGCGCTATCGATGCTGCTGAGGCCGGCGATACTATCGAAATATACAGTGGCACCTATAAGGAAAACGTATACGTGTACAAGGCGGTCACATTGCACGGGATGGGCTCAGGTGCAGACATCCCCGTCATTGAAGCGGGCGGAAAAGAAAGCGCCATTACACTCTCGACTGATGGGGCTGTAATCGTTGGTCTGGCGGTGACCGGCTCTAAAGATGGGTCCGGCATTGAGGTATCCTCCAGCAACAACACCATAAAAGGCAATAAAGCTTGGGGAAACAAGTTCGGCATATATATCTATGGTTCCAGCGGCAATACTATTACAGGTAACGATTTAAGCGAGAACTCCCTCTCAGGGATGGAGATAGGAGATTCTAAGAATAATATCATAACCAACAACAGCATCAGCAACACTTCTTCACTGATCTCAAAGAGCTCCAAGAAAACAGGTTTTGGAATCGATCTGTATGGATCCAGCGGCAATACGATCAAGGGCAATAAAATAAACGAAAACCTGGCAGATGCCATAAGCATCTACGACTCGGATCACAATGCAATCGAAGATAACATCCTGAGAAACAATGCGGAGGGCATTTACCTTTCAGGCTCTAATTACAGCAAAGTTACTGGCAACCTGATCATAGGCAACTCCAAGACGGGCGTCTTTATAGAGCGGTCCAGTGGCTGCCTTGTTATGGGCAATACAGTCAAGGATAATGCCATAACCGGCCTCAATCTGTGGCTCAGCTGCAATAATACACTACGCAGCAACTCAATATCTGGCAGCAGATGGAACTTCGATGCAGATGGCACAAACGATATTGATACGAGCAATCTCATCAATGGAAAGCCAATATATTATCTCGTTGGAAGGTCAAACCTGGTAATTGATGAGAAGTCTGGTGCCGGAGCGGTCTACTGCATAAGCTGTAGATTTATCACTGTGAAGAACCTGGTGATCAACAAAACAGACATTGGGGTGCTGTTCGATAACACCACCAGCTCGAGGATAGAAAATAATCGATTCTACGACAATGAAGGCGGCATAGTCCTCTCGCGCTCGAGCAATAATTATATAATTGGCAATAATGTGAACAACAGCCTGGAGAACGGCATACTGATCGCCTACAGCTCTGATAAGAACACCATAAGGAGAAATGCCGTCAGCTTCAGCATGAAGTCTGGACTGGCATTGGAGAGCTCCTGGAACAATATAGTCACAAGTAACATATTGAGCAACAACGGCGTACACGGCATATCCATCACCAACTCTGGAATGAACTCAATCGAATGGAACAGGGGAAGTAATAACATTGGAGAGGGACTATTTATCACGCCTCAAAATAAAGATAACGAGGTCAAGAATAACAGTCTGACAGGCGACCTGGCCTGATCCAAACAAGATCCCATCTCTTTTTACTGCATTTTTTTAACTGTGTTTGAGCTCGCCTTAGTAGCCTTTTGCTGATAATTACTGTACGGGCTGCACTTCACACAGACGCCATATTTCAGTACAGTTCCGACTTTTCAACCAGGATTGCAGATCCTTATTGCTATTTAGAAATTCATCTGCTCAGAATCTATTTTTGATCATATCAATTAGAACCTGTACTCGAGATTTTTCTGCTGAAGCAATCGTTCTAATAGATTTTTCTAATAAATTGCTTTAAAGAATAGTTCTAATAACTGCTGCTAATCGGTTCTTCGTCTGATCTTATAATCAATGGCATACATTAGTCCTTTTGCCTAAAGCGCTAACTTCCTGAGTTTTAATTGAATTTAGCTTGAGGATATTAGCCAGGCGGGGATTATCATGGCTTTAACCATAGCTGCAATGCCAGCGTATAATGAAGCGCATTCGATAGCTAGCGTGATTAGTGGCTGCCAGAGCTATGTGGACTCAGTGTTAGTTATTGATGATGGCAGCACTGACTCGACCGCTGAAACGGCAGAGGGCCTGAGTGCACATGTCGTGTGTCATCCGAGGAATATGGGCTATGGTGCAGCCTTGAGAAGCTGCTTTTTGGAAGCAAGAAAGATGGGCGCTGAAAGAATGGTGATCATCGATTCTGATGGTCAGCATGACTGCGATGATATACCCAGGCTGCTGGAACCTCTCGACGACGGATACGACATAGTGATCGGATCGAGGTTCATCGCCAGAAGAGGCGAAGACATTCCATTCTACAGAAAGGCTGGAATGAAGGTGTTAGATGCCCTGACGAACTTCGTGGGCGAGACCAAGGTCAGCGACAGCCAGAGCGGATTTAGGGCCTACAGCCGCAAAGCGATAGAGACCATAAATGTCAGTGGAAATGGAATGTCAGCGGGCTCCGAGATCTTGCTTCAGGTAAAAGAGAATGACCTCAAAGTCAAAGAGGTCAACATATCCTGCAAATATGACATAGAGGATACGTCAACGCAAGATCCAGTTACCCATGCCCTGGGAATTATCGTATACCTGCTCAGCCAGCTCAAGCTCAGAAAGCCATCATCATACTTCTCAATGCTGGGAGTTGTGTTCATAAGTGCCGGCATAGGTGCAGGGCAGCAATCTTTGAGGGCCCTTTACGAGGGCGGAGTTCCAAGCACCGGTCCCACTGCGCTTATGACCGCGCTGATGCTGGCCGGAGCTGTGATGATCGTCATAGGACTTTCAAAGCATTCAGCATTGGCTGTGAATAAATCTGGCACTGCTAAAAGCGCTATCGGCGCCGAGATGAAGGCCTCTGAGGTTTGAGGCGCTTCAATAAAATTTAGATGATTATAAATTATTTGATCGGTGAATCTTCATGAAAGTACTCTATGTCATTCCATATGATTGGGGAGGGCTTCCTCATTACACATCTGAGCTTGCGAATGCTGCATCCAAATATGAGGATGTAGTGGTCATGGGGAGCAAAGGAATCAGGACGGACTATTTCTCCAATGACGTAACTGTAATCAAAGCCTTCGATAGATTGAGCTTCTCCCTAAAGGATCTCAGAAAGGCTTTTTCTCCAAGCAGCCTGTCCAGGTTCCTGTCATTTAAAGAGATTAGAAAGATCGACGAGATAAAGCCCGATATAATCCATTTCACAACCCCGCTGATCCCGACAATACCCCTGTTCATGAGGCTGTACGGACTGGGCTCCAAGTATCCTGTGATCCATACAAAGCACCACCTCAGAATGCTATCTGGATTTTGCCTGGAGTCGTTTGGCGAGGTCGTGGTCAACCTCTTTGAGAGGCTGATTCGCTGCCAGAAGGTAATAGTGCACACAAAGAGTGACAAGAACGAGATGGTTAAAAGGGGACACTCTAAGGAAGAGAACGTCGCAGTGATCCCGCATGGGATATACGACCTCTTCAAAGCTCGTGAGGTTAACGACTACACAGCAAACGATGAGAAATGCGTGTTGTTCTTTGGATATATAAAGAAGTACAAGGGCCTGGAGTACCTCCTCAAGGCAGCCCCCCTTATAACAGGAGAGGTAAATGATGCCAAAATCATCATCGCCGGTGAAGGTGACATCTCGCCTTACCAGGACCTGATCAAGGACTGCGATAGTTCGAGGCTGGAGATATATAACCGCTATCTATCGGATGAAGAGGTATCGGCCCTATTTCAGAGGTCGACTGTCGTCGTCCTGCCATATACGAGCATGAGCGGAGAGAGCGGAGTATTGAATATCGCCTATGCATTCGAAAAGCCTGTGGTATCGAGCAATGCTGAGGGGTTCAGTGAGGTTCTGGAAGATGGCGTTACTGGATATATTGTGCCACCTAAAGATCACATCTCTCTTGCAAAGGCCACTGTAAAGATCCTGAAAGATGAGAACCTGAGGGAGGAGATGGGAAGGGGGATCAGAAGAAAGAGGCAGGAGCTCTCCTGGGATGCAATTGCCAAGAAGCATATAACTGTTTATAGAGATCTGATCCGGGCCACAAGATGCTGAATGTGGCTCGCTTTACAGTTTTGTAAATTTTCAGGGCTGCACTAACCTGAAATTGCAGCAAATTAGAACTTGATCAGCCAGTCATTGCACAGATTTAATTCGAACATTTACGTAAATAAGAATAAGGAATCTTATGAGCACATCGGAGTCTCAAAAAGCAGATGGCCCTCGAGTCTGCATAATCACCACACCCAGGCCCAAAGCCGGCATCCTTCCTCTCTCAAACCTGGTGGATGTATTATACCCATTAACAAGCTACCTCTATGTCATCACTGGAAACGAAGCAGGAAAGGTGCTCGATGAAAGAAAGCACATCAGGGGCCATTCCATAATGAGCAGGCCCAGGAAGAACATATTTTTGGAGGCAATTAGATATCTGGCCCTGCAGATCAGGATCTCTTACCGTGCACTGTCCCAGTTGAAGAATGTAGACATGTTCATCTTCTTCGAGGGCGAATGCCTGCTGTTGCCATTGCTCGTCGCCAAGATCTTTTGCAAACCTGCCGTACTGAGCCTCGCTGCATCTATGCCCAATATGATAGATGCCGAGAAAAAGATATCTCTTGCCCCTAAGATGCTAAAGGCGTTAGAGCTAATTAATTACAGGCTGTGCGATAAAATTGTCCTCTTCTCTCGATCGCTGGTAAAAGACTGGCATTTAGAGGAATATCAGGACAAGATTCTCATAGCCCACAACCATTTCCTGGATTTAAATGCATTTGATGTAGGCGAAAAGAGCACTGAAAAGGAATACATGATAGGCTATATAGGGCGCCTGGAGATAGAGAAAGGAGTTTTGAACTTTGCTGAAGCCCTCCAGGAGCTGTCAGAGTATCTTGATTCAGGAAAGCTCTTGATAGGTGGAAACGGCTCGCTCTCAAATAAGGTCACTGACCTTATTGAAAAGGCTGATTTAAGCAAAAGATTGATAATGCCCGGGTGGATCGGCCATGACGACCTGCCAGGGTACTTAAGAGAGCTCAGATTTATAGTACTGCCATCCTACACAGAGGGCCTTCCAAATATAATGCTTGAGGCCATGGCGAGCGGATCTGTAGTCTTAGCCACGCCTGTTGGAGCGATACCAGATTATATAAGCGATGGTAAGACAGGCTTCCTGATGAGGGATAACTCACCCGGGTGCATCGTCCAAAATATCATTCGTGCCCTGGAGTCCCCAAACCTCGATAAAATCATCGAGAACGCCAGGGGCGTGGTTGAGAGAGAGTTCACATATGAAGCCACCATCAAGGGATGGAAAGGCGCCCTAGAGCACATTTGAACCAGATCAGATCTATGCCAGATGCAAAATATCAGTTAGAGGCTAAATCATCCTGCCTTGATAATCGATGCCGGAATCTGTACCTCGTGGCAGTAGCCACCATCATATTAACTGATATTGCTGCATTCTTCGATATACCGCTGTTGAGGCAGGTTCTTGGATTTATCACTCTGACCCTCATTCCAGGGATTTTTATTCTGGGGGTCCTAAAGCTAAACAAAAATATAGGCGTGCTTGATAGAGCTGTATTATCTATAGCGTTATCCTATTCGTATCTCATATTTTTAGGCCTGGCCATCAACTGGCTCTATCCATATCTGGGATATAGCAGGCCCCTGTCCAGCAGCTCTTTAATATTCACGGTAAGCTTATCTTTGATAGCCCTGGGGGCTTTTGCATATCAAAGGGGGGGACTTCCTGCCTTGGACTTCTCTTTTCTGAGGCTGAGCTCAAGAGAGAAAGCACTTTTAATCGTTCCATCAATCCTTCCCCTGTTGAGCATCCTTGGCACATATGCTGTGAATTCGAAGAACGATAACAGCATCCTGATGGTATTGCTTTTTTTGATACCGGCCTATGCGCTCTTCCTGAGTTCGATACGCCGCTATGCTCCTGAGAGAGTTTATCCAATTACTATACTCCTCACCAGCATCTCCCTGGTGCTCATCCTGGGCCTCAGGTCGGATCATCTGATAGGAGCCGATATCCACAACGAGTATTACCTGTTTACAAGGACTCTAAATGAAGGCATATGGAGATATACCTCTGCAGAAGACCCCATCTTCGGCCTTCTGGAGGCCTGCCTATGCATCTCTATTCTGCCTGCCATTTACCAGGCAGTCTTAAATATAGATCCTGAACTATTATTTAAAATACTCTTCCCGGCCATCTTCGCCATAGCCCCCCTGGCAGTGTACAGCCTATCCAGAAGGACACTCGCAGGCTTCCCATCTATGCTGGCCGCTCTCTTTTTCATGTCCCAACTGGTCTTCTTAAAGGCCGCGTATTTTCCACGAACAACCGCAGCCATCCTGTTCTTCGCCCTCTCCCTCCTGGTTGTCTTTAATGACGGCATAGATGGGCATGTGAAGACTGCCCTGTTTGCCATATTTTCTCTATCCTGCATTCTCTCTCATTACTCTACAGCATATCTATTTTTAATAACGCTGATTCTCACATGGACGGCCACCCGGTTTATGCTCGTTTATAAAGCACTCATAGGGAAGATCTCCAAAAACAGTGATGATAATGCCACTGCCACTGGTTTGAGAACACGCATAAACATGCAGATGATTTTGCTGCTCGCAGCAATGATCTTCTTTTGGTACGATCTGGCGACGGGCGGTCCTTTTCATTTCGCAAATGAGTTCATTCTGACCATCATTAGAAACCTTCCAGAGCTATTGAGGCCCGAGTCGAAGGGAGCAGGAGTGGCACTGGCCCTGGGCATGGGACTTGACCTGAGAGTGATCCCACAGGTATTATCCTTCGCATTCTCCTGGCTGACAATCGTACTTCTCAGCATAGGGATACTGTCGATGGCGGTTAGCTTTATCCGCCGCAAAGGCCATATCTCATTATCCGATGGATCGTGGTTTGATATAAAAAGGTTCGATGAAGAATTCGCTATTCTATCACTGATAGCATATGGATCTCTGGTGGCCTCTGTTTTGCTTCCCTATATCGGGAAAGGCTACGGTATGGACAGGATATATATGCAAATGATGACAGTATTGTCACCTTTTTTTATTATCGGCGGAATTCGGGTTGGCAAATGCTTTAATGCTACATGCACCCATATTAAATGCTCTCATATCAAATTCCCTCATATCAGATGCACTCATCTGGTATTGTTATCCGTACTGATCCCTTACTTTTTATGCAATACCGGTGCAATGCACCAATTATTCGGCATTCACCAGGCAATAACATTGAACTCTGACGGCAAAGTTTACGACGAGCTGTATGTTCACGATCAAGAGACTTATGCAGCTAAATGGTTAAAATGTGTATCTAGAGATTGGACTGATGTGTATTCAGATTTCTATGGAACCAACAGGCTCACGAGCCAAGGCGGCATACAGTTTCCCATCTATCTCAAAGGGCTAATAGAAGAAAACTCATCTCAGGGTGACGGCTATATCTATATCAGATATTATGGTGCGGTCCAAAGAAAGCTGCTGGACTCTAGAGAGAAAGGGCACAACATCACAGATTACCAGTGGTATCTGGCAAATAGATCTCTGGTCTATTCAAATGGCGGATCAGAAATATACGGGCCAATAGGCAATTAGCCCTCGTTGCCCCGGACGGAGATTATTTAGCGTGTCATGTGCGGATGCAAATTGTGCTGTTAAATATATAGGAGATATTTATGAAAATCCTGCTGCTAAGCTTCTGGTTTTATGATTACTCAATACAATTAGCCAATGCCTTATCGAAGAAAGAGACAGTCATGCTTATGCTCCCCGGCCATGTGCCAAAGGAGTTTTTAAAGAACTTGGATGAAGAAGTTACCCTGTACCAGTTTGATCTGCCAAAGAAGCTGCATAACCCCCGGAATTTATTGGCTCTTCGCGAAATAGCGACCCAGATACGCAAATTTAATCCAGACATTGTTCATTACCAGATAAATAATATAATGATATGTCCCCTCTTTCCCATGCTGAAGAGGTACCCCTTGATTGGAACATTTCACGATGTCACACCTCACAAGGGGGAGGAATGGCTTTACAGCAAGCTCACCAGGTTTGCAATCAGCTATGCAGCAAAGAGATCTCAGCACATCTTCGTCCACGGAAAGAGGCTGAAGGACTGCATGCAAAATGAGTACGGCATAGCGCCGGAGAGAGTGCATTCAATCCCTCTTTGCGAGCATGAAGTGGCGCTGTTTGAACCATACAGGAGATCAGACTTAAAAGAGCAGGGCAGCTCAGTCCTCTTTTTTGGCAGGATATGGGGATATAAAGGTCTGGACTACCTGATTCAGGCTGAGCCCCTGATTACAGATAGAATTCCTGATGCCAGGATTGTCATAGCCGGCAGAGGAGAGAATTTTAAAAGATATGAGGACCTCATGGTTAATAAAAATAGCTTTGAAGTATATAACGATAGCATTCCTTACCAGAAAGGCGCCGAGATGTTTCAGAGGTGCAGCATCGTTGTCCTCCCCTACACAGATGCATCTCAAAGCGGAGTTATCCCCATTGCCTATAGCTTTAAAAAGCCCGTCGTTGCAACTGATGTGGGCAGCATTCCTGAGAGCGTCGATGACGGCGTTACGGGATTGATCGTGCCTCCAAAAGATCCCTCTGCACTGGCCGGGGCGATAGTAAAGTTGCTGGAAGACGAAAAGCTCAGGAGAACCATGGGCGAAAACGGATACAGGAAACTGAAATCGGATCTCTCGATGGATATAGCTGCAAAAGAGATATTGAGTGTATATGCAGAGTCCTTGAAATAGCCAGAGACCTTCGAAAAAGCGAGTCTTGAAATATTGTTCTCCCCAGGTACTGTCGGGTCACGTGCTGTCGGGTTGATGCCAGGTAATACTATGCATGACAAAGCCAGCAAAGCTATAGCTAGTGAAGCCAACGCAAGCAAAGCTATCACTAGCGAAGCCATAACCATCAAAGCCAACGCCAGCTTGATGAAAATAGCAAAAGGCGCAGGCATTGCCTATGTATCCAACATGCTGATCATGTTCCTGGGCTTTGTAAGCGGAGTCATCATCGTCAGATCAATAACCCAGTTTGAATACGGGATCTACTCCATCGCCATGACTGTAATTGGCATCTTCTCATTGATAGCTTCAATGGGCCTTGGCGACGGCCTAACCAGGTATATAGCCTACTTCCGGGGAACAGGCGAGATCTCCAAAGCAAAAAGCGCCATAATATCCTCTCTTCAAATTGCCGTTCTTTCAGGAGCTGTATTCATGATCATCTCCATTTATACATCTCCTGTCATCTCAATTGGCATATTTGGCAAATCAGAGCTGCTGGTGCCGCTGAAGCTTCTGGCAATCTCGATACCCTTCTCAGTCCTGATCGACATATATAATGCCGTATTTAAGGGGTTCAACAGGGTTTTGCCCGGCGCATATTTTTCCATATCAAGGGCACTCATTTTCATACTGGCGATAGCTGCCTGCGCCTTATCCGGGCCATCCCTGGACGGCATGATCCTTGCATATATTCTAGCTATCGTCATCACATGTATAGCCTTTACAGTATATACAAAGGTAAAATTCCCATTTGATCTATCCCCTAGAGAGGCAGTTACAATTAACCCCCTGTGCACTGAACTATTATCGTTTTCAGTGCCTCTGCTTGCAGTCAACATGCTCATAATGGTGCTCTTATGGACAGATACTTTGATGATAGGATATTTCAAGACCCCTGAATTAGTGGGCCTCTACAGCATTGCTCCGCCCCTGGCCAGCTTAAATATCCTTTTTTTAACGTCTCTTGGCACGCTGTACACGCCCATCGCAGCCAGACTTTACGGAGCAGGCAAGCTGGAGGAGATGAAAAACAGTTATGCAATCTCCACTAAATGGTGCTTTATCGTATCATTCCCTCTGATCGTCACATTCCTACTCTATCCAGATGCCATATTGAACTTTTTATATGGGGCTAAGTATACGGCAGCTTCAGGAGCCCTGCAGATACTGACGCTGGGCATTCTTTTCAACTCAGCGACGGGACCAAACTCGCAAACGCTGATAGCCATAGGAAGATCAAATGTAATCATCAGGGCATATTTTATAAGCTCTGCCATAAATGTCGCCTTGAATATACTGCTCATTCCCCGCATAGGGATAATCGGTGCGGCAATCGCCACTGCTCTTTCGATTGCCATCGCCAACCTTGTCCTCTCAGCAGAACTCTATAAATGCTCAGGGGCACATCCAATAACGCCAGTATACATCAAATCGATAATATTGTCTGTGATAGTGGCCTCTCCGATTTATATAATATCGATATCTCCAATAGGGGATTCTATTTGGGCGGCAATAGTCTCGTTTGCTCTGGCAGTATTGGTATACGCCATATTAATTCTGGCTACAAAAACATTTGATGATGAGGATATAATGATCATTCGTGCCATTAGAAATAGCATGACAGGACTTGGCACTGGAATCAAGTGCACTGAGGCTTAATTAAGACCACATTTCCCTGAGCGGGGAGCGCTCAATTGAGCTTCAAATCCAGATCATAGGTCTCTGTTGACGACCGCCTATTGGCCAAACCCAATTCGAAGTGCACTATACTCTATGCTTCTGGGCAGATGCCCGGACGTTGGAGTTGGATCATGCATCCAGGGCCTGGGATCTGCCTGCAAGTAGCACCGCCCAGAGGCATAGTCTATACTGATGTATCTGCTGGCTTATTTTAGCCTCGCTATACTAGCATCTCTCTGATCCCTCATCGCTCACCTTTTTCGCAGGAGCGCCTGCAATGGTGATGCCGGGCTGTGGGAATGACCTATCCACGTATGAGTTGGCCCCAATGGCGATATTATCTGCGATCTCAATATCTCCGACTATTACGCTCCCCGGCCCGATGAAAACATTGTTCCCTATTTTTGGGCATCTGTCGGGCTCGCCGCGAGGATGTGCCTGAGTTGCGATATGTACGCAGTTGTGGATTCTGCAGTTAGAGCCTACTCGACATTGCTCATTTACGACGATCGTGCCGACATGTGCTATTCTGAGTCCAGGTCCAAAGACGTTTGGAGGGATTGTGAATCCCATTTTTACGCTCAGAGAGTGAAATCTCCACCGCAGGTACAGCAAAGCTGGAGTATAAATGATCGATTTTTTGCAGTTCAAGTGGAATTCGTACTTGCGCAAGATCCGCTGAAACTGCCATACATCATTAAAGAATCGATCTATGAAATTATCGCTGACATTTAGAGCAATTCTATCAGCCTCCAGGTAAGCTCTGTAGTCCTCTTTCGATTGAATCATGAGATCACATACAGCGAATGCCTATAGGAACATTATGATAACTTAGAGGTGACTTATGTGGTAGGCATTCGACATCGCATATCATCAGATATCTATCCTCGTCACCTCCAGTATTGACTTCTATAAAATTCAGCTATCCTTTTAAATATCAATATGGATACCGACCCATAATACTGATCAAGGATACTTATTAATAATATATGGTTACAATGCGTATTAGATCATAATACGGATTATACATTAATACGGATTAGTGGAGGGAATTATGGCCCAGTTGAATATTATAGCTAGTTATTTAAACTCAGGTTTATTGAAAAGCTCACCCTGGCCAAAGAGGCCACATAATCAAATAACTATAATTATTCTTATCTTTTCTTTGTTAGTTCAGGGTGCCTGTGGCATCAGTCTGAGCGCCGTAAGCGGTGGCAGCAGTGGGATCGGCTCGGAAGTCATAACCCCCAGCATTGCAGATGAGGGCGGATTATCAGCCAGCATTTCCATGGAAGGCGCGGTCTTAATGCCGCTGATCAGCACCACGGGCACGGGAGACCTGAGCGAGTACCACTGGGTCAGGGATTCAACTGGCAAGTACGCAGAGGTCAGGGCAAACATAGCTCAGGGCACAGACATCAGTTACAGGTCAAGCGTTCTCCCTGCACCTGGCGGCGATGTCGGCGCGAGTAGCTACGTCTCTGCTGAAGAGTGGGTGAGCGCTTCAAACGCAGAGCACATAAACTGCTCAGCTCTTGCGAGCTACTCGGATCTATCAGCAGCTGCTCAGATGGATGTATTCATCGGGTCTTTGAGCAACTATTATAGCAAGGCATATGCCGGGAGCACATCAAACGGCATGAACATATATGCATCCCAGAGAGGAGATGCCCAGGGATCGAGGGTCGTTGTGACCAGCAAGGAGCGCAGCGGCCCCGTCTCACACCAGCTCAAGCTGGACGCTTCAAGCGATCTGGCCGTTCCTGCCAGGTTCTCCGGCAGCACAGCATCCTATGCGGGGTATAATGCCACAGAGAAGATCACTGCTGCAAGCGGTAGGAGCGTTGTCCTGGAAGATACCAGGACCAAAGGCACAGATATGCAGAGAGCGGATCTGCACTCAGCAGACGGGTCTTTGAGCCGCACGGCCAGGTCTTCTAACTCGGGCCATATCATACAGGATATAGTGAACCTGGCAGAGGTCAATGATGCCGTTGACGTCAATGCAGGCACATATAAAGAGAACGTCTGGGTGGACAAGCCTATTGCCCTAAGGGGCATTGGAATGCCCACTGTGGATGGAGGTTCCACAGGATCGCCCATAACCCTCTATGCGGACAATATCCTGTTAGAGGGCTTCAATGCAGTTAACTCCAGCAAAGGCGGGGGAATTGAGGTCTACTCCAACAACTGTATCATCAGGTCCAACAATGCAAAGGGCAACCTGTACGGGATATATATGCTCAATGCCGGATCCAACACTCTGTCAGGGAACACAGCCAATAACAACCGTTATGTAGGCATATACCTGGATAAGTCAAATGGCAATACCATAGCATCAAATGATGCCAGCTATAATTCAAATTCAGCTTCAAAAGGCAGCGGCATATGCCTTGACTGGTCCGAAGGCAATACACTCTCAGGCAACGCAGTGACAGGGAACCTGGCAGACGGCATCAACTTCTACTACTCCAATAAAAACCAGGTCCTGGGCAATATTGTGAGCAGAAATAGGGACGGCATATACCTGCTAAGCTCAAACTACAACGTCCTTGACAGAAACTCGGTCACAGGCAACCTCTATTCAGGCCTGTTTGTGGAGACATCTCAGGGGTGCAGCATCTCGAACAATGCTGTCAATGATAATGGATTTACTGGGCTTAACCTCTGGAAGTCGAGCAGCAACGTCATGCGGGGCAACAGCATCTCTGGCAACAAGTACAACTTCGATGCCGACGGCAACAACGACATAGACACGAGCAACCTCATCAATGGCAAGAAGATCTACTACCTCATTGGCAAGAAGGATATGACCATAGACGAGAACTCACAGGCAGGCACAGTCTATGCCATCGACTGCAGCAACATAACAGTGAAGAACCTGGTCATAAGCAACAACGATTGCGGCATACTGTTCCGCAAGACCACCAACTCCTATATCCTCAACAACAGGATCTCCGATGTTGAGGGGGGAATCTTCATGGACTGCTCCCAGTCAAATGTCGTTAAGGGCAATACCATAAGCAATGCCCTGGAAAACGGCCTCTTCGTCGGATGGAGCTCGGATAAGAATACCATAAGCAACAACGACATCAGATACAGCAGGAAGTCTGGCATACTGGTAGAGGAATCCTGGTGCAACACCATCACGGGCAATATAGCGAGCTACAACCAGATGTACGGCATTCACCTGCTGAGCTCCGGCATAAATACAGTAACTGGCAACACGTTTAGGGGAAATGTGATCAAAAATATCCTGATAAGCGGAGACAGCCAGTGGAATACTGTTAAGAATAATAGGACGTGATGAGGCAGGCTCTGCTGCAATAGATGTGGTGTTGAGCTGAACTGGAGGCTTTGGAGGCCGCTAAGGCGGCACCATCCTCTCCGGCAATGCATCGGTTTGAGAAAGGATGTGGGGTGGCCCGGGGTTGGGGAGGGATTGACCTTGCCCGGGCCCTAAACAGCTATGCAGGATCAATCAAGATATGACTCCTGCAGTCCACCAGTGAGGAAGGGTGCGTGACTCCTGCAGGGCATCTGGGTCGTTTGCGATCTCTTTTGGGCCTCTCTGGAACTGTGCAGAAGATGGTGCCTTGAAGCATGTGCAATCGAAGATTCCATCTGCGCTGTGGCCGTAGCCGCTCCTGTCATGTATGTCCATCTCACTCCAGCCACCAGAGCAGCATGGCAGCCAGCCTTCATCGTGTGCGTTGCGGAACCTCCGATCCGACAGGGCCATATTCTTCGTCAGAGAGAATGTGCCCAGATAGCTTTCATCTACCAGAACGCGGGCATTTTTGGGGCCATCTATGGCCTCGACGGCGTAGAATTTGGCAGCACCAGTGAAATCGGAGCCTATCTTCAGACTGGCGCTCTGTATTGACTCATTGACATACGAGTCGGACAGGGCCCGGAACTTCACCCCATAGTCGTCCCAGTCAACCCAATCATCTGCATCCCAGTAATCTGAGTAAGAATAGAGTCTGGTCGAGATGTCATTGCCCATGGTGGTGGCATGGTCGAGGTTTCCAACCATGGACGCACCCATCTTGGCGTTCTTGATATTGGTATCCTCGCTCCACCTGGACGCAAACGACAAGGTCCTAGAGTTCTTGCCGATGCTCAGGCTCTCTGGCGAGTAGGTCGCATCCGTGACCTGATCCAGCTTTATCTCAGAGTCAGATGTATTGCTGAGCCCGGCTGCGCTGATATTGTATCGGGTATACTGGCGTGAGTGAACCACCGATTTCTGTGAGAAACTTCCGCTGCCGTGAGCGACGTTCTTGAGGTGGAGGTAATCGCTAGAAAGAAGGCTATAGCTATTTACGAATCCATCGCCTTCGACAGATTGGCTCGAGTCATAAATATATCTGCGCTGGGTGGATACATCGTCACCGGCGCACAGCCCAACGCTTAAGATGAGCAATGCCACTGTAATCTTGAAGCAACTCATATCCCAGCCTCCAAACATCGGGCAATCGCTATTAAGCCTTCTGAAGTCATGCTGCTAGTTTAGCCCCCTCTTTACCGCCTTTTTATCCTGAGCCGTATTTTAATCTGAAATCATACTTCAGCTCATTAAAATATATCTCGACTCTATTTCCATTGCTGACATCGATCTTGATCCGGCCCTCGATCTCTTTTATTAAGGAATTTAGTGCACTGCGCAGTGGAGCATCTTCATCATTGAGGCCGATTTCTTTGCCATTATTGCTGATGGCCAGCCTGTAGATGCTTGCGCCCAAAGATCTGAACTCTATGTGGATCATCCACTTCTCGCCATTCGGGGATATATATCTAAGGGAGTTTGAGACGATCTCATTAATTATGAGGCCGCAAGATACTACGGACTCAGGCCTCAGCACGACATTATCAACATCCAATATGAACGAGATCCGGCTGGATTTGGCTCTGTTGGATTGGGCTACCATCTCCACAAGGCTAGAGATATAAACTGCAATGGATATCCTATCCAGCAAAGTGGATTTTGAGAGCAAGTCATAGGCCAAAGCTATGGACTTGATCCTGTTTCTGCCAAGCTCCAGTTCATCGTCTGTGCTCTCATTGGAGTCAGTGGATGGCAAGCTTGGCAGGCCAGGTAGCTTCTGCAAGCTGTTCATGGCGGGTCCAGAGGTTCCTCCTCCAGGGGCAGCTTTCCCCCTCTTTCGCGGCTTTCTGCCATACTTTTCATACTGAGCTGCAGAATATCCATCCACCTTGGCGCCGATCATCTCTGAATAGGCGATCATCTTCTCGGGCATCGAGTCCGGATCAGCTCTGGCTTTGCTCATATCTGCCACCTTCTGCTCAGAGCAGACCTCCTCTCTGGCCAGGACTCCAAACATGAGGCCCTTTTCGGATTTAATTGGGAAGATCACAACTTGAATGGCCTTATTCCTGCCTGGCATGACCATCTCAGAACGATAATCTGACCAGGAACCGGACCCTTTATTAAATAAATCATCAATATCTTGTCTCTTCTCAGGCCAGAGGGCGGTTCCTTGATCCTCCTTCTGTAAAGCAATCATCATATGTATATCCCAGAGGGACTTGCCCGTCGCCTCGGACATCGTCAATCCTGTCAATTGCTCCATCCTCTGGTTCCATTCTATAATCGAGCCTTTTTCATTTATGAGAACAAAACCATCGGGAGATGAGTTGAAGAAGCTGCTATACCGGTATTCGCTCTCCTTCAATGAATCGATCAATGCAGCATCTACGGGAGATGTTTCCTCGCCCTCTCTCTCTTCGCATATAGAATCAATCATGGGTAGAACATCGCATTCAATGGCAGCAGATCGACCATGTAAATCTGAAGCAATCGATTGATCCTCTTCAATCATCGTAACTTGGGCTCCTTTCATATTCCACACGCTACCCTAACTCAAAGTATGACGCAGCACGATTAAGTCTTTTAACAGCTCATTATGGGGGTCAAGATACGATCCAAATTAGCATTCCTGTGATTTCTATGGCGTCAGCCATAAACTCGAGTGCATTCAGGCACTAATACACGGAACGCATGATGTATATCCACTCAGTTACCTGTGCTACTCTCCATAAGCGGATCTTAAAGAAGCGCTCATAATCTCAACCATATACAATACCACCCGTGTATGAATATAAACAGCTGAGAAGGAATCCTAAGTAAAGATCTGCCGTACCATATAATCAGGATTACTATCTCTAATAGTGTTTTAGAATTTATGCTTCTAATTATAGACAGATATCAATATTTTAATCGGTGCTCAGGCCCGGCTGCTCTCGATACCGGCCCGTGCCAAGCTTCTCTGTCCAGCCCTGCCAGTGTGCACGCTCCTTTGGAGCTCCTACCTGACTGTTCCGCCGTTTGACCCCTTCGCACCAGTGACGAGCCCGGGCTTTTCGATGATTCTGATCGATGGCCATTATGTGGGGTGGTCCCAGACAACATTCTCCACTTCGCTGTTGCCAAATGCGCGGCTTATCAGCCCGAACTTAGCCATGATATTGGAATTTGCTAACCATCAGGCTGAGCTGGTCTCAATATGGGCGCCGGCAGCGTCGTTCCGACCAGCCCTGTTGGCATATATGCTCCTTGGAAGCTCAAACCTGATTGTGCCGCCATTTGAGCCCATTCCAGCCGGGACGAAACCGCACTTCTCCAGGACCCTGATGGACGGCCTCCTGTAAGGCGTGGTCTCGGCTACGACCTTATTGGTCTCGCTGTGGCCAAATGCCCAGTCAATGAGACCGATAACTGTCTCAGTGCCATAGCCCCTGCGTTGAAACTCACTAAGTATTGTATATCCCATCTCTGCGGACCCATCCGGCCCCGGCCTGCCTGTGAACTCCGCCATTCCTATCAGCACCCGAACCCCTCTGATGATGATGTACCAGCAGGACCACCCCACCTGGTCATCTCCTTTGCTCAGGCACTGCAGGCAGAAGTTCAATGTCCTCTCATTGACCAGGTCAGGCGGCCAGCTCTGGGGTACTCTCGCGCAAAGCATCAGCGATAGTTCTCTTTTATCATTCATCTCAGCTCTCACCATCTCAGGGGTGCCGGCGATGAGCTCCAGCCGATCAGTCACCATTCTCATTGTACTCCAAGAGCCAGAGAAACTCTCTAGTCATCCCAACAGCGCCATAGTCATAATCAATTGATTTGGGGCCATGCCTAAATAGCCGTCCCGGACTGGCAAGCTCCTGAGTATTAATTATCATACTCGAATATTGAAAAGAGCTTCGCTACCCGCAGGATAAGCACCTGGATGAGCCAGATCCTGCCCGGGCTTCAAAGGGGGGTACAATCCATGGTCAAGGTTGGACTTGAATTATTGAGCCAGTCTTTGGAGGTCGTCTCCTCTTGAAGCCAGGCAGGGACGTGAAATCCTCATTTATTCAATTCAATTTTAGCAATGTATTATTAGCGAAGTCCTTGTATGTTATACATACTTTGTTTAAGCCAAAAAATGATTTACCGTTATCATTTATGCCTCCAAAGCTATTTATCCTTGCACGCACTACCCCAGGCTATGGGAGGAGTTCTTGAGCGCATAATGCTGCCCTTTATGGGGCGGCAACTCGGCAAGCCATGTGTACCTCTGCACGGCAGCAGGATCGATATCTCTAACCTGCAGCTCGAGACGGCGAAGGAGATCCTTGGCGAGGTCTTCAATGCACCATCATCAGAGGTTGATGAGATGATAAGACAGAGGATGTCAGAGCGTTAGGATCTATGACTTCCCATCCCTATTTTTTATAGTCGAAACATTGCCACCATATCCAATTTGAAGATTGGTAGCACTTCACCCAAAAAGCAAGGGCTGTTCTGCATCGGTCGTTAATGCCTGGCAGAGCACTTTCAGCATCCGATGACATTAAAACTATATAGCTTGTGGATAATAGATATGGGCTATCTCATATGGCCTAAAGTCTGCTGTCTGCCATGGCTTTCTTCTAAAATCGCTGCTGGTATCGGATCATCTTTATGGATGCCTGTCAAAGGGAGCAAAAAATGATGCGAGGTGCACCACATATTGGATCGAGACGATGGAATCTGGCAGTTCTGCTGTCTATGGTTCTTCTCTTAGTAGCCCTCAGTGCGATCGCGCTCTACAGCTTCATCGAAGCAAATATCAGCAGGGACTATTCAATCCCAATCAGCGGACAAGATAGAAAGGAGGTAACCTGGGGATATGCTGTAGAGAGCGCAAGCCACGGCTTCAATGGAACGCTCTTTCTCACCAGGAGATACGGCCGGGAGAACTTAACCCCTTTCTTCGATGCCAGGAGAGGGCCCTCAGACTGGCTGTATCCTCAGCTGCTCCAGGATGGGCTGTCTATGTATAAGATCACTCATAATGAGACTTATCTAGGGCATGCCAGGAGCGCAGCCAGATCCATAAAGGAGAATATGCTAAGTGATAAAGGCATCATCCGCAGGTACAGCTACAGGTCGGGTGCGAGCAACTCGGATCCCACTGACCTGAATTATTATCTCCTGCCCGCCATTGCCGAGCTGTCAATATATGATCCATCTTACAGGCCGCTGGCAGAAGAGGTGGCCTATGGCGTGATCCGATATGGGCTGAGCGAAAATGAGGTCCCCTATGGATCGATCTATCCAAACGACACTATGGCAAATACCATTAGTGGCCTGCCCTCAAACGGCGGCGACAGGGGCACTACATCCATAACCATCATTGGCCTGCTCCGCACCTATCAGGCCACTGGAAACCAGGCCTTCCTAAAGAAGAGCAGAAATATACTGCTATCGATCTGGAACAATAAGAGGACGAGATACAACCTGGTGCCTACAAACTTCGACTCAGCGAACTTGAGTACCACCAATAACAACACTCAATTATATGCAACCGGCGAGCTCCTCAGGGCTTACATATATTACTATTATCTTACCCACGACCCCCAGTTTAAGAGTATAATCGAGGATTACTCATCTGCCGCCTATAACAGCTACTGGTGGAGGGCAGATGGAGGCTTTGGATATTTCGTATACAGGGTTGATGTAGATACAGGCAAGCCATCGATTCTATTGCTGGAGACGAACTGGCACAAGCTGGATATGAACCTGATCTATGCAGGCGAGATCGCTGACAGAAATTACACTCCAGGAGTCTACCAGGACATGAACACCTTCTGGCTGGGCAGAGGTATGTCCTATATAAACCACCTCTTCAGGCACGGTACCAGGCCTGACGGAAACAGGTCACGCAATGCCCAGTCCCTGGTCTTTTCCAGCTTTAGAACCGCCAATTATGTGATGCTAAGAATGTTGAACCAGGGAGCATTCAGGCCATCAGACGACACCTGGAATGAGAAGGTCTGGAGGCATGTGGATGCCGTCAGGCTGCATCACTATCACAAGTATGGCTATCACACCGATGTGGATGTGGATACATTCCAGCCCGATGAAAAGTACTTTGGGCTAACTGTGATCTCTGCATGCGATGAGTTCTCGTCTCTGGTCGCACTCACCTTCCAAACCACCCCTAATATAAAGATGGCCTGGGAGATTTTCCCAGAGGGGGACTATTCTGCAGAGCCGTTTTCTACTGCATACTTCAATGATGTAGCCTTCATGAGAGATGTGTTCATGGATTATTCTCACAGGGAGATTGCATTCAGGAAAATTACAAGCAATGGCAGGGGAATTATCCGTTGTACCCAGAGCCTAAGCGAGGTCAGGCTGGATGGAAGGGTCTACAGAGACTGGCATGGCGATACAGTACGACTGCCTGATGGAAGCCATGAATGTATCCTGATCTTTAAGGGAGGCAGCTATATCGCGCCCTCATACCCCTAACAAGCTCGTTCCACGTCCATGGTTTACGGGTTTCTCAAAGGGTCCAGCATCTCAAGGGTATAGGAGAGTGGTCCCACCTGGATAGAGATCCATCTGGGAAATCTAAAATATTTACAGGACCTTTGAACCATCATGATACTTGGCATAAGCGGCAGCCCCAGAAAACAATCCACAGAATACCTCATGGGCCAGGCCTTAAATATGCTCTCTGAGCGCGGCTTTGAGACCCAGGCCTTCACAGTCCGCGGAAAGGACATCGGCTTTTGCAGGCACTGCGACTACTGCCTAAAGAACAAGGAGTGTGTGGTCAGGGACGACATGTATCAGCTCTATCCCCTCATAAAGGAGGCCGAAGGCCTGGTCATCGCCACCCCCGTCTACAACGGGGCCTTGAGCGCCCAGACCAAGGCGGTCATTGACAGGCTCAGGGCAGCTCTTGCAGCAGACCCTAAAGTCCTGAAGCGCAAGGTGGGAATGGCTATAGCCGTGGGCGGCGATAGGATGGGCGGTCAGGAGCTGGCCATACAGCAGATACTGGCCTTCTATGTCTTGAGCGAGATGATCCCAGTAAGCGGCGGATCTTTTGGCGCAAACCTGGGCGCGACATTCTGGTCAAAGGATACCCTGGATGGAACCATGAAGGACGAGGAGGGCCTGCGCAGCCTTCGAAAGACAGTGAAGAGGTTTGGTGATGCTATAGAATGGCTCAGGCCTATAAGATGAGATCCTTGGGTATAGAAAAGATGATCATCTCCGGAGGACAAAATTTAGGCTATGGCAAAGAGGGCTTCGCGTGAGAAGGTGGCCTGGGGGATTACCGGCAGCGGGGATAAGATAGTAGAGACTGTAGAGGTCATGAAGGAGCTCAAGCACCAGTATGAAGACCGCGTGGATATCCGGGTCTTTGTATCCAAGGCAGGAGAGCAGGTGGTCAAGTACTACAAGCTATTCAATGACCTGGAGAAGAGCTTTGACAAGATCTGGGTGGAGATCAACTCAAACTCACCGTTCCTTGCAGGCCAGCTCCAGGTGAAGAGGTACGAGTTCCTCCTGCTGGCGCCCACGACTTCCAACACAGTGGCCAAGATCACACTTGGGTTGGCGGACACTCTTCTCACCAATGCCGCCATCATGAGCCAGAAGGCCTTCTGCCCGGTCTATATAATGCCCTGCGACTATCAGGAGGGCGTAGTGACCACCAGGCTTCCAGATGGTAGCGAGATGAAGCTTCGAATAAGAAAGGAAGACGCAGAGAACGTCAGGAAGCTTCGGTCCATGGAAGATACCTTCGTAATCGAGCAGCCTTTAGATATCAGGCCTGTATTCGAGAAGCACTTTGGGCCGTGACATTCCGCATTTAAATTCAGCGCGGCCCACCTCTGTGATCATATCGGACTACGAAACCAAGCACGGCCGTGGCCGACAGTGCCCGTGCAGCGGTCATCTCCGGGCTCTGCTTCACTCTATTTTTCCCTCAAGCTTAAGTCCAACCAGGTAGCCATCTCCCCCCGCATATACCTTGGTGACTGTGAAGTTGCTGCCTGTGCTGCCGTTATAGCTCTCTCCAACCCTGAGAACACCTGACCAGGTCAGCTCGCTCTTATTGAATATCTGTGCCCAGATCATGCCTGACTGAGGGTCGGTATCCTCAACCACCAGCATAGTGTTGTTTCCAATGGCAAATGGCAGGTTTGTGTTGATGAGAGTCTCCTCGCCGCAGGCTACCATCATCACCATCAACATCACAGCCGCCAGGAAGATCATGCCCCACTTTTCTGACCTGGGTAACATCATTAAGGCCCGCCCCCAAACCCTGGAATCGGCATGATGATCCGAAAGGATTTATTACTTATGATTCCATCCAGACTTAACACGGGAGCAAAGAAAAGTAACATTGGTGTTACCCATGAGTGATGTAGGGAAAGACATAGGCATACTCATACTGGGCCATGGCTCTACTCTGCCCTATAACAGGGAGCTGATAGAGTCTATGGCTGGTATGATCAGCAAAGCTCATCCTGGGCCGGTGAGGACCGCTTACCTGAACATGAACCAGCCGGACATCCCAAAGGGCCTCAAGAGCTTTGAAGGAACCATGGTGAAGAAGATCATAGCCCTCCCCCTCTTCCTGGCTCACGGAGTCCATACAACACAGGACATACCAAGAGAGCTTGGCATAAATGGGGAAGGAAAGGCCGTGATCAAGCTGGGTGGCGCGGATGTAGAGGTCTTCTGCGCTGAACCTTTGGGCGCTGATGAATGTATAGCAAATCTTGCTTATCGCCGGGCAGAGGAAGCAATCCGAGAAGAGTAGCGGTGCTGGATACCATCCACGGCGCTGCAGTCATAGCAGAGCGCATGGCCGCCCAGGGCATAGACGCTCAGGCTCTGGAGGTGTATCATCACTCACCAGAGATGGAGGGTTACGACCTGGTGGTGGCGCCCGTGCACCTCTGGCCTGGAAACCCTGCCCTGGCCCAGGCCAGGAGGCTTGGGATCAAGATCATCACCCATCACCAGGCAGTGGGCGAGCTCCTGAGCGCGAGCATGCCTGTCTTTGAGATCACAGGCACCAGGGGAAAGACCACCACGGCACTTCTCCTCTCACAGGTCTTGTCCATGCAAGAGAGGGTCGTTTCTCATACCACTCGCGGCATTGAGCTCTGGGAGAAGGGCTCTTGCAGGCGGGTTTTGTCGGGCTTGAGCATAGCCCCTGGAAATGTCATAACTGCCCTGGGATCTGCAGAGTCCAATGGAGCAGGCGCTTTTGTATGTGAGGTGTCACTGGGCGGAACCGGCCTGGCAGATTATGGCCTGCTCACAAGCTTGGATGGCGACTATCTGATAGGAAAAGGGGCCATGTGGGCCAGCACTGCCAAGCTTCAGATGGCATCTCTGGCCAGGCCCGAAATGTTGCTCATCTGCGGACCAGGTGTCAAGATCTCCTCTGAGATGTCATTTGGACCTGGGGACCAGGTCCGGGCTGAGAGGGATCGCCTGCGCTCTGGCACGGAGGCCGTACCAATTGAGCTTGATTACGGCCTGGATTTCCCAAGCTATGAGCATGCATTATCGGGATCTTCAGCCGCAGCACTGGCTTTCGGAATGGCCCTGGAGGACGTAGCCTCAGGGCTTAGCGGATTTGAGGGGTTCAGCGGCAGGATGAAGGTCATCTCATCAGGCAGCGTCACAGTTTATGATAACTCAAACTCGGGGCTGAAGGTCTCCGGGGTGGAGAAGGCCTTAGATCTTGCGTCCAGCTGCAGCGGCAGCCTGGCACTGGTCGTTGGGGAGGAGTCCGAAGCGGTATGCGAGGGGATGGATATACCGGGGCTGGTGGAGCTTCTCAGGCGCCGCCGCGAGGAGATTGATTTGCTGGTTCTGGTAGGAGAGAGGCTTGAGCACTATGCAGAAGAGATGAAGGCGTACGTTTCCAAAGACCTCTCCTCTGGCCTGGAGCTGGCCAGAGCCGGGGGTTATGAGAGGCTGGTATCCTGTGTCAAATGTTTCAGGTGATATGATGTCTAGCGATTTCCAAAATATACAGATAATTCATCCAAGGCCGAGTTCTATAGTTGCAGCTCTGTACACGCTGCGTGATCTCGGAGCAGACGTAGTCATTCTTCACGGCCCAAGCGGGTGCTGCTTCAAGCACGCCAGGCTCCTTGAAGAGGACGGGGTGAGGGTGCTGACCACGGCCTTAGACGAGGCCGGGTTCGTCTTTGGCGGCCAGGAGCCGTTAACCAGGCTTCTAAAGAGGGCACGTGAACTCTTCAACCCGGAGGTCATGGCCATATGCGGGACCTGCAGCAGCATGATCATAGGCGAGGACCTGCATCAGTCGGTGCTGGACGCAGGCCTTGATATACCAGTGCTGGAGGTGGAGGTCCATGCCGGATATCGCGATAACACCAAAGGAGTGATAATCACACTTGAGGCTGCCCGGGATCTGGGCCTGATAGACTGCGCAGAGTTCGACCGCCAGAAGAACCTGCTTGAGAAGGCCACAGAGGTTGAGAGACGCTATGGCGCAGCCAGCAGCGAGTACCTGGCCCCTGAGCGCGGCGACCTGAAATACCAGGCGGCGTCAAGGCTTCTGGAGCTGATAAAGGCTGGAAAGAGAGGGCTCAATATTCTGAACGCCAAGAAAGAGACTGCCTACATGTTCGCAGATATCACTGCGGCAGTCGCAGAGGTTGCTGGAGATCAGGTGGATACCCTGGCCAACCTTGATGATTCTGTGGGCCTGCCAAAGGTCAGAAAGGATGCCGGAAATGTTTCAAGGGATCTGAAGAACCATGGAGTAAAATTCAGCCTCATAGGCGGCCTTGATGAGTATCCAATAGCTGGTAAGGCTATAGAGAAGTTTTCAAACCAGGGATACGACTTTGCAGTCATCTCAGGCGTCCCGCATGCCGTGCCGATGTCATGCCTGAGCGGGATGGAACTATTCTCGGTTACAAACGGCCCAAGACAGGTCAAGCCCCTTCGCGATCTTGGACACGACCACGTAGTTGTGGAGATAGACCTTCACCCCAAGACCATGGGCGCCACAAGCATAATCGAGTCCGAGTTCGGAGCAACTCTGAGGGCTCTTAATAAGGCAGACGCTGAAAAAGTCTGAAGCTCTGGCGAGCCACCCTTTTTTTAAAACGTCTTGGGCAGCTCAGTGAGCAAAGCATAGATCACGAAGCCAATCATCCCTATGAGGGCAATTCCCGCCATAGAGACTTTGGCGATCATGGTGAACTCTTCCCTGCTCGGCTTCCTGGCAAGTCTCAGCACCCTCAGGTACTCCTTCACATCCATTGAGGGCGTATCTATGCCCAGGTCTAGATCGTCCAAGTCGATTTTATTTTTAAGCTGCTCTAATTTGCTTCCTGCTTCTTCTTTCATTCCATTTACCAGAGTTGGTCCCAAATAAAAAAGCTTTCGATCAGGATGGTGCACAGGGCGGGATTGCAGTATTTAAATCAACCGTCACTGTATGCGATCACATGTTTCAATATTTTCGATCCGACGGCAGTGACTGCTCAGATCCCGCAAGTATTATCTAATCGGCGTCCATTGGGTTTATGGATGAAGTCCTATAAAATGAGCTGCAAATTAGTAGCACTCATGATCTCACTGGCACTGCTGATCCTGGCGTCCCCTGCTCTTGGATCTATGCAGAGCTATCCCTTATGGCAGTACAACGTCTCACTGGAACTGGGCGACAAGAACGTCACCGTAGTCCAGCAGCAGCCGTACTCCGACCTGAATCGTGTAATGCGCTCTACCATGTTCAAGGGCGATGATGCCTATGACTGGGGCGGGATATACCTGCTCGAGCAGCGCCAGGGCACTCAGTCCGAGAGCCCGGCCGACCTGCTCTTTGGGCTGATGAAGCAGTCCTGCAAGGCCATAATGATCGACCAGGGCATGGTATCAGGCCAGGGCGGGCTAGTAGCCAAGGCCAATGCCAGGGTTGAGCACGGCTTTGGCCAGCAATGCTGGGGCGGCCTGGTGGCCATATCCAACGATGCAAAAGGAACAGCTCAGCTCTTCGCCATAGTAGGCCACTTCAGTAATGAGACATTAAATGAGCAGTTTGTGAAGACCGCCAAGCTCGACCACATGTAACTGCCATCTCTTCTGCCTGGCCAGGTTAGAATATGCCTGACGGGCATCATATCTTATCATTTTTCTGCCTCCCGCAAGCGTTAATTATTGGAATTGCTTTCAGTATCATCGGGGTTAGATAAAAAGATGATTATTCAAGCAGCTGCAATCTCAGTGCTTATACTATTCATATCTCCAGCACTGGGCTCTTACCAGACGATACAATTCTGGCAGTATAACGTCTCTTTAGACTTCGGCGGCCAGCTGGTGGTCATGGACCCACAGCCAAGCTCATCAGACCTGTACTCCATCATACACACCACCAGGTTCACTGGTGCCAACGAGTCTGACTGGGGGGCCATCTACCTTTATGAATACCATGGCGCCCAGCCCTATGATGCCGAGGACAGGCTTTGGATGCTCATGAAGAAGTACTGCACATTCCCGGATGTGGATCACGGAACGCTCTCTGGAGTGGAAGGCTTTCTGGCCACAGGGACTGGCCGGGTGCCGCGCGGCTTTGGAAAGCAGACCTGCTACGGTGGGCTGATCACACTGCCAGGCGGCGCAGTATCCAGGCGGGATTTTGCAGTCTTTGGCCACTTTCAAAACGAGACCATGAGCGAGCAGTTTGTAAGGTCGGCCAGGGCGGAGTACGCAGGTCCATTGACCAGGATATAGGATCTTTATCGCTTTATCTCATATTCCTTCGGCGTTTGCCGAAAGAATTATCTAATCAGATCACACCATGCCATTAAAGGATGATATATGACGAAGATAGAATCTCTGGCGGTAATGCTGGTTTTATCCATTCTGGCGGCCCCTGCCATGGGAGCCTCCTATGTGGTGCCCCTCTGGCAGTATAATATCACCCTGGACTTTGGAGATAAGGTGGTCACAGCAGAGCCCCAGCCTTCGGCTTCAACGTTATCGAGCGCCTTCTATTCCACAATCTTCAGGGGAGATGAGCCAGACGATTATGGTTCTATCTCTCTTTACTATTATGAGACGGCTCCCATATCCTCTGCTGATGAAAGGCTGTGGGGCTCCATGAAGGCCATATGCAAACCTGCGAGGTTCCCAAATGCAGGAACCATTGGAGGCAGGAGCGGGCTGATAACTACTGGCGATGCAAAGGTGGCGCACGGGTTTGGCCAGCGTTGCTATGGAGCACTGGTGCCCCTCCCAAGCCAGGGCAAGTCCCTGGTTGAATTGCTGGTCATAGGCCACTTCACAAATGAGACACTCAATGAGCAGTTCGTAAAGACCGCACAGATCTCACAGATATGAGCTAGATTTATTCTGGCTTCCCTTCCATTTGACGGGGCAGGGCTTCAGGCATCAGAATTAAGGCAGTCAATAATAAATTGCTACCAACATCATCAAGATTGCAAAGAATAAGGAAAACAATTCCTGTGCTTCAGAAAGGGCCATTTTATACCTAATTTTTGATCTATTCAGGCTCAGTGCAATGGTGATTATGTGGATATCGAATCCATCAAGGATTGCATCTGATGAGGGGTCTGCAGGCATGTGGAATCGCTTATTCAGACAATTAGGAGCTTCTTGTACCTCTCAGATCCTCAACAGCCATCCTAAATGCGGGCCAAGTCCATAGGAAGGATCCATATGCTATTGATACGTGCTCGTGTTACTTACCTCATCTCTTTTTGCTGCTTTATAAACGTCCCATTATTGAACTCCTCAAAGGCGATACGCAGCTCCTCTTTGGTGTTCATCACAATAGGGCCATACCAGGCGATAGGTTCACCTATGGGCCTCCCCGATATCAGCAGGAATCTGATAGGATCTCCTTTCGTTGAGGCCGTGATCTTATCACCATCGCCAAAGAGGACTAGATCGCCATTGCTGGTGAATGGGCCTTGCTGCATATTCTCATCGCCGAACTGCCCTTTTCCGCCGATAACGTAAGCCAGCACGGTGTGTCCGCGTTTGGTAGGATGAGAGAACACAGATCCTGCTGGGACAGTTATGTCGAGGTATTCTGGATCGGTGACTATGTCTCGAACCGGCCCCTGTTTATCGCCTGCATTTCCACAAATGACCCTGATCTTCACACCATTCTTGAGCGATACCTCGGGGATTTGATCACTTTTTACATCCCTGTAACGTGGATCCATCATCTTGTGATGCCTGGGGAGGTTGGCCCAGAGCTGAAATCCGTACATCGAACCGTCCGGGGCGCCTTTGGGCATCTCCTGGTGTATGATTCCACTTCCGGCAGTCATCCACTGTACATCGCCAGATGAGATGAGCCCCTTGTTTCCCATGCTGTCACCGTGTTCTACATCGCCGCGTAGAACATATGTGATCGTCTCTATGCCTCGATGAGGGTGCCAGGGAAACCCCTTGAGGTAGTGCTCTGGGTCATCGGACCTGAAATCATCCAGGAGCAAAAAGGGGTCGAAGATCTGCTCATGGCCGAACCCAAATGCCCGTTTGAGGTGAACGCCGGCTCCCTCAATAGTAGGTTTGCTCTTCATGATTTTTGCGATCTTTCTGGTTTCAATCATTCCAATCACCATAGGCTGTGAAATCAGCATTGACGCTCTGCTTTTTTCGAGAGATGATGCCATTTGGCACGCATTTACTTAGCGAGTGGCCATGGGAGATCTCGACCACTCAAATTGTTCTATAGAACCATTAGCCGTAACAGACGGCATCTTCACATGTTACACGCGTTTCTAAGCGTATTCATCTGCACAGTCCTTAGATATTGATTAGCTCTTATTTCAGTATAAGACTATCTCCAGTAAGATTATCTCCGGGACGGATGCTGTCGCAGACCGATGCTGATGAGGAAGACGAGATGAGCTGCATGCAGCCCTAATTTTCATCTATCTCACTTTTCAATGTCAAACCCATCAGAGCGCCGCCAAGTCTCATAGACCATATGATCAATGGATAGACGATCAGCCGTTCTATTCCACCAGGTCCAAGCCCCAGGTGATGCCCGCTTCCGGCGAATACTATTGATCCTGCAATCCTCTGGCGATTGCTACTCATGCAAATAACTTCAGCTCTGAGCATTTATCTCTTACTATAGTTAAGAATAATTGAACAAAAAGAGTGACAGAAGGCAGATTTGCGTTATGCAAATTTTAGCTGCTATTGCCTTCTCACTTCCAGGTCTTGAATTTTCTGCTCCAGAGATTCTACCCTATGAAGTAATTTGCCAGTGAGGCTCTCAAGCCTGATGAGCCGGTCCTCATCACGTTCTGTGGATATCGGCCTCATCAGGAGCTCTTCCTGATACTCTTCAAACACCGGATTATTAGATTCACGCGGAGCGCTCCGAGTCTCTTCGTTTTTGGCCATGTCCGGTTCACCTCATAGAGTAATCATATAACTTAACATATATAACTTTACACGATAGTTATAAAATGGACATAAAATGAGCTAAAAGCTTAATGGTGCTATTATCGCTAATATCTGATCATGCAAATCCTCTTTTAATCGCCTTAATTATCTCTTCGGTTACTCCACGGGTAGTACTATTTCCGCCAAGGTCTGGCGTCTTTATGCCCTGTGCCAGGGACCTTTGGACAGCAGATTCTATCTTTCCGGCCAGATCAGCCCGGCCCAGATAATCCATCATCATAGCAGCGCTCCTTATTGCGCCTATTGGGTTGGCAATCCCCTTGCCTGCGATATCAGGTGCGCTTCCGTGGATGGGCTCGAAGAGGGCATATTTGTCACCTATATTGGCGCTGGCACACAGTCCCAGGCTCCCCGCAATGCCCGCAGCCTCATCGCTCAGTATATCTCCAAAGAGGTTAGTGGTGACAATGACATCGAACTTCTCAGGATTCCTGACCAGGTTGTAGGCGGCTGCATCCACCAGCATATCGTCGTGCTCCACCCCCTGGCACTCTGCAACATCACGGCATATCTGGAGGAAGAGTCGGTCGCTTTTCAGCACATTGGACTTGTGGACTATGGTCAGCCTCTTTCTCTCGGCCGCAAGCTGGCAGGCCTTCATGGCGATCCTCCTGCAGCCGTGCCTGGTGATCACCCTGACTGTGGTGGCCTGGTCATCTCCAACCTCCTCTATCCCGGAGTACAGGCCCTCAGTATTCTCCCTGACGATGATCAGATCTATTCTGCCATCATTAAACGGCCTGATGTTGGCATACAGGTCCAGCTCCTTTCTCATCCTTAAGAGCACCGACTTATACTTGGGGTCCGAGGGCGTGGTTATGGCACCAAAGAGCACACAGCGGCATTCCTTAATTGCCCCCAGGTCCTCTTCTGCCAGTGCCTCCCCGGCCCTCTTCCATCTGCCCAGGCCCACTTCCAGATCAACCTGGTCTATCTCTGCACCTGCTGCCTCAAGCACTGCCAGGGCGCTGTCTATGACCTCAGGGCCTATGCCGTCTCCCCTGATCACTGCAACTTTCTCACTGTACCGACCAGACATCTTATCGCCTCTGATATCTCATGGGGCCCGTCACCCCAGTGCACCACAATCCCCTGGTGCCCGTCCCTCTTGATCAGCCCTCTTCTCTCCGACTTGCAGCACCTGGCAATGAAGGGCCCCTCCGGGTGGAGGCTGCTTAGAGGGCACATGTTGATGAACTCGTAGTCCTTGCCGGGGTTTGTGGCCAGGAAGATCTCCCTGGAGACCTCACAGCCCACGATCCTGGGCTTCTCATGGGTGACCTTGTCCGAGTCGAGCGACCTGCCCAGGCCCGAGGCCCTGCAGGGATAGTAGACACTGTCACAGTCGAACTTTTTCAGCTCCAGGACCTTTGGCCTGAACTGGACGGTCAAATCTCCTATAACTCCGCAGCGTTCCAGGTTTCCTATGACATAGATCAGCCATGGTGGGTTTGGTGGTGCAACATCCAGTATATCCACCGTCAGAATCTGGCCCAGGTCAGGCTGGTGGACGAATATGATGTGCTCATCAGGGCCCTTGAAGAGCACAGTGTCTATCCCGCCTATGCACAGGTCGTATGCCAGCCTTATCAGCATAGCCCGGTCCCTGGTATTGATCTTTTCAGGGTACTCGGCGATCTCGTTTCCAGAAGCTATAAGCCTTAAGCTGTCCAGGTGGCGCATGAATCCCTGGCCGCTGCTGCTGACCTCATAGAGCGCCGGCTCTTCAAGGGATATCAGGTACTTGGTTGAAAAATATACAGGCTCGCCTGGATGCTGGCGGTCCTTTATGCCAACTGCCTTGTAATCCTCAGGGAATATCACATCATCACACCAATCCCTTCTCTTTCCTGCGGTGTGCCACGAGGCCTCCATCCTGAAGTATCTCCATGAGGAAGTCGGGCATCCTGGTCCCCTTGACTGTGGAGCCCCCGACCCGGACAGTGCCAGAGGCCAGGTCCACCTCCACCTCATCGCCCAGAGAACAGATCAACTCGGCCTCTACCACAGGAAGGCCCACATTTATGGCATTGCGATAGAATATCCTGGCAAACGACCTGGCGATGATACAGGATACTCCGGCACCCTTAAGCGCCAGAGGTGCCTGCTCTCTTGATGAGCCGCAGCCGAAGTTCCTGCCTGCCACCAGAACATCGCCCGGCTTGACCTTGGCTGCGAATTCTTGGTTCAAGCCCTCCATGGCGTGAGCTGCCAGAACCGACAGATCCTTGGTCCTCAGGTACTTGCCGGGGATGATCACATCTGTGTCGATATCATCTCCGAATATCCATGCGCGCCCCTTGATCATGGTTGTGGATACTCCAGCTCGATATATGGTTTTTCCGCTGACCTCTGAAAAAAGGTATATACTCCCAGGTTTGATCTGATCCCAAATACTGGAGGTGGTCTGGCTGCTGGAACTAGAAGATCTATCGGTCAGCATCGGCGGTAAACTCGTTCTAAAGAATGTCAACCTGCATGTAGGCCAGGGGGAGACTCACGCTCTCTTTGGGCCAAATGGAACTGGCAAGACCACGCTGCTCAATGCCATAGCTGGGATACCCAGGTATGTAGTAGAAGGCGGCCGCATCATATTCAAGGGCCAGGACATAACCAAGATGTCCATGGATGAGAGGGCACGCTTGGGGATTGGTATGGCCTTCCAGCGCCCTCCGGCCATAAGAGGCCTCAAGCTCCGCGACCTGATAAAGATCATCAACCCCAAGGCTGATGCAGAAGCCCTGCTAAAGGAGATGGACTTCGATACCTTCGGAGGCAGAGACGTCAACCGCGGCTTTTCAGGCGGCGAGGTAAAGCGCTCAGAGATGGTCCAGCTTCTGGCACAGCAGCCCGACTTCGTGATGCTGGATGAGCCGGACTCTGGTGTGGATTTGGAGAACATAAAGCTGATAGGCCAGGCCATAAATGAGCTTACCCAGAAGAACATCAGGCCCAGCTCCCGCACCAAGTCGGGGATCATCATCACCCACTTCGGCCATATACTTGAGTACATGAAGACCGATCGGGCCCATGTCATGCTTGGCGGGTCAATAGTGTGCAGCGGCAATCCAGGGGAGATACTGGATCAGATAAAGAAGAGCGGATACGAGGGGTGTGTGGCATGCCTATGTCCGAGATAGAGGATAGGGCCAGGAAGGCCAGGGAAAAGAAGGCTCTGTACGGCACAGACGTCGACCTGGAGAGCTATGAATCCGAGGCCAAGCCTCATGAAGAGGTAAGGAGCGCCGAGGAGCTTCCCTCAGAGGTCAAGAAGGCTGCCCTGGACGTTGGAGTGAGCCTGGACAAGGAGTCCTCCGGTGCATACGTCCAGATGGACCAGAGCCCGGTGATAGCCAGGTCCATGTTTGAGGGTGTGGAGATAATGGACATGGCAAGCGCTCTCAAGAAGTACGACTGGCTGCAGGACTACTGGTGGAAGCTTGTGGCTCCCGACGCCGACAAGTACACGGCAGACGTGGCCCGGGCGCCGCCTGCGGGATACTTCATCCGCGCCAAGGCCGGCATGAAGACCGTATTCCCCGTCAAGAGCTGTCTGTACCTTGGATCGACCGACGTCAACCAGAGGGTTCACAACGTGATCATAGCCGAGGAAGGAAGCGAGCTGCACGTAATAACCGGCTGCACAACTCCAGCCCACGTCCAGAGGGGACTTCACATCGGCGTCTCTGAGTTCTTCATAAAGAAGAATGCCAAGGTCAGCTTCACCATGGTCCACTCCTGGGGCAAAGAGGTGGAGGTGAGGCCCAGGACCGGGATTACCATAGCTGAAGGGGGATCCCTCTCAAACAACTACATATTGCTCAGGCCGGTCAAGACCATTCAGACCTTCCCATCCTGCACCCTTGCAGGCAAAGGGGCTGTGGCCAGCTTCAACACTGTGATCTATTCCACAATGGGCAACATCGATGTAGGGAGCAACATATTCCTAAATGCTCCTGAGACCAGCGCCGAGTCCATCTCCAGGGTCGTATGTGTGGGAGGAGAGGTCATAGCCAGGGGCAGGATGACGGGCACAGTTCCAGGGGCAAGAGCACACCTTGAGTGCGTCGGGCTTCTTCTCTCGGATAAGGGGAGGATATACTCCATACCAGAGCTGGATGGCAGGTCCAGGGATCTGGATATGTCTCATGAGGCTGCAGTTGGAAGGATCTCTGAGGAAGAGCTGGAGTATCTGATGTCCAGAGGCATGAACTCTGAGCAGGCTACAAGCGTCATAGTCAGAGGCTTCCTGGATGTTGAAATAAAGGGGCTGCCTGAGGAGCTCAAGCAGGAGATTAAGAACATCACACAGAGGGAGGACCTGAAAGGGTCTTAAGTATATTACCGGGGAACTTAGATAACATCAACGCTAATTCTCCCCTATGATACGGCCCAAATACAATGGCCGTAGAAGGGAGATCTATTTTCCATCGGAGGCTGACCGCCAACTCTGGGGGGGGCCATGCCGAGGCGACAGGCCTGCCTTTCTCAGATTGGATCTACGATACGGTAGAGCTCCATCTAAACTCCGGCCAGGCCTCGCCCTGGGCCAAAGCTATCCAGAAGGTGGCCGCCCTGAAGAAGCTTGAGGTTGGCCGGGTCGAGAATCATATTACGATCATCTGCCATAATATCAAAAAGGCACTATAGTGTGTTACATAAGTAAAGGTTTTTGACTCCGAGCGCCTGAGTCAGGGATCGCCTAAAGAGATGGCTTAGATCGAAGCAGGCGAAAAGAATGTATACCTTAAAGAGAATTAGGTCTACAGTGCCGGGCATGTGGGCACAATCCAAGCGGGTTCCATGTTAAGGATGTTGGTCGCTCCCCTGCTGATTCTTTTGGAGGTAGTGGTAATGAGTGGTACAACAATCGTTAACAAGATGGGTGCAGCTGCGGTGACGATCCCAACATACGGAGGGGATGGTTTGTATCTGATCATTGGCGCATCGGTTTGCGCAGTCGTGTTCGGGCACGTCATCGGAAGAGCTCAGGGGGCCATAGTCGCGGGCGGTCTAGCGACCCCCAAGCATCAGACATCCTCTTCTGGAATCCATTGGTATAGCCCCTTGGCGACGCCAATGGCCCAACCCGAGTTCAAATCTCGGGCCCCGCACCATATTTCATTCTGATCCTCATTTCTTGCCAACATTTCTTTCACAGTACATCCTCTATTGGTCACTATTCCTCATTGCCGCCACCCTACTTGCAACAGCGTCTCAAAACACCCCCGTATGCAACAGAACCAAATTTAGAAATAATAAAATAGAAGTTCAAATCCCCAACTGCAGCATATACACCAAATAGCTCTCCCTCAACTCATTCTTATCAATGCGATCCTAGATATCTACAGCCTCTCCCCTCACATCGCCTCAAAGCTCTTGGATGAACTCATGCGGCATGCCAGCGCGCCTGGGGTGAGTGGTGAAACAATAGCCTCAATATATCGTGATTGCTCCCCCTAAATTCCCTTTGGCGGCCCTATATGGGATATGACCATCCTGGTCTTGCCCGTCCTTTTATCAGGCAGAATGGATTCAACCATATCAATATCGAAATCCACCACTCCCTGAAGCCCTTTGCCAGCTAGGATCTCCTTCATCCTATCGGATGCTGCGGCTGCGACCTGCTCGCTATCGCCCGCGGCAGAGATCACAAGCCTCAGGCGGTTTCTATCCATCTGGTGTACCTGCAGACCTCTGAGCCCTGGCACAAAGAACTCCACAAAGACCATAGGATGGATGACCTCATAGCCGCCTTTGCCATTCTCGACCCAGATCACCTCCTCGCACCTGCCGCCTGCTGCCTTGAGATGCCCAGCTGTCAGTGTCTCGCCCGGAAAATAATGGTCGTCATTCTACGGTTGATACTCTTATAGTTAAAAACCTAAAGATTTATACTTAAAACGGGAAGCCGACAAGTTATTTTGGGCGAAGCGCTAACTAACTGGGCTGTCACTCAAGGCCGTGACCGGCCCACCCCCCTGACCCCCTGCTGGGGGGAACCTTACACATAAAGGCCAGAGCTTCCGCAAGAGCATGCCGATCTATGAAATATAATAGAAGACCTGCCCGATCAGATCCTGAACTTCAGGTACCTGTTCCTCATGGCCAGGAACTCAAGCGCAGGCAAATCGTCCTTATTGATCTCACCGGCACCCCTGGCATACCTCTCCATCTCAGCAGGGCCCCTCCTGTAGCAAGAGATCAGGAAATCACAATTCCTCCTGCCGGAATGGAGGTCATCGCGGACGAACCTGTTCTCCTTTCCTGAATATTTGATGGTCCTGTTGAAATCCCTGTCAACATTCATTGAAGAGAGCCGGGACATGTTCATCTCCTCGCTTATATTGTACTCCCTGTCAGATGCAAGCACAATTTTATCACTTCCTATCTCAAACTCGTAAAGGTACGGGAATACAGATCTCAGGGTCTTTATGGCGACTGTATAGCTGTGCTCATTCATCTCATATCCTGGAAACCACTGTGAGAATACTCCACCATCATTAAGGTGAGACCTGGCTATCTGGTAGAACTCCTCTGTGAAGAGGTTTGAGACCCCCGAGACCCAGATATTGGGCGGCTCAGAGATGATCACATCGTATTTTTCATCTGTTGAGAAGACGAAGTTCCTGCCGTCGGCGATGATGACCCTGGTCCTGGAGTCATTCAGAGCATGGTTGTTATACTCTGCCAGGACGGTCCTGCAAGCCTCGACCACCTCAGGATCGATCTCCACAACATCTGCTGATCCCACCTCATCATAGGCCAGGATGGAGCTGAGGCTGAAGCCTCCTCCCATGCCAATATCCAAGACATTCTTTGGGTCAGGATGAATGGATAGTGGAAGATGGCTGAGCAGTCCCTGGGTATCCATATCGAGAAGAGATGCATCTGTCTTTCCATTGTTCTTGAGCCAGACGTTTACAGAATCACGAAAGACAGTTACCACACCATAGGGGGAGTTGGCCTTGAAGATCAGGTGCCTATCATCTGCGGCATAGCTCTGGAATATCCCCTTCTCGTCTGCGAACTGTGTACCGTGGTAGTAGACTCCGTTATACAGGTAATCTGGCTGGTAAAGAGAGAGGAGCGCAATGAAGCCCACAAATACTATTGCGGCGCCGAGAATTGCTGCATTCTTCAGCACATTCTTATTCATCGTCTTATTTTCAGGCGAATCATTCCTGAGGAGGGTGTTGTACCTGAAGAGTGTAAAGAATGCCAGAGCTATGGCAATATAGACAGCACCAGCCAGGACTGATGAATATTCCAGGCCTATGATCGGGATGATCAGGAAGCCGGCCGTGAATGCGCCAAAGATCGAGCCAAAAGAGTTGGCTGAGTAGAGGGCGCCCACATCTGTGCCGACCCTGTCACCGGATGCGTAGGCAGAGGACAGCAGAGGCAGTGTCATGCCCATCAGCACCGTCGGCACAAGGATCGCTGTGAAGCATATGAGGAAGAGGATCAGCATGAATAGTGGGTAAGAGTTGACCCGGAAATAGATGTAGAGGAACCACTTCTCCATTGCAGGGAAGGCCACCACCAGGAGCATTCCCGTGATGCCTATTAGCAGCTCAACGAAAGCAAACCAGAGAAGCTTGTTCCTGATTCGATCGGCATATCTGCCGGCGATGAGGCTTCCTATGCCCAGGCCTGCCAGGAACGAGGCAAGCACTGTTGAGAACGACTGCATTGAGCTCCCGTAAATCAGTGCTATGTACCTGGCCCAGATGGTCTCAAAGGTCAGAGCAGCAAATCCTGAGAGGAAGAACAGGGCAAGGACGGCATTTCTCTGTGATAGATGCGATTGCTCCACGGCCACGGCCTCCTGGCCAAAAAGAGAGCTTCCAGAAGATGACGGCGTTTTTCCATGCAAATGGATCGAGTCTCCAGAAAACGCCACCAGTATAATAGCACCAAGGGCGATGTTCAGCACTGAGGCCATAACTGATACCTTGAATAGGCCGAATGCCCCCAGGAGCAAGAAGCCTGTAAGCATGGCGCCTGCAGCGCCTCCCAGAGTATCGAACATGTAGGTCGTGCCGACGCTCCTGCCCATTGCCTTGAGTTCATCATGATATAGCTTGACCACCGTTGGAAAGGCGATGCCGATTAGAAACGTCGGCACAATCAGCATCATGAAAGAGAGGACGAATAGGGCGGAATTGAAGAGCAGTAGATTGCCGCTGAGCGCTTCATATATCTGCAAGTAAGGATACTTGGCCAGCCTCAGCAGGTAGGGAGTTGCCAGGCAGGACAGGCCTATAGACACCTCAACGAATGCCAGGAACTGATACTTCTTTTTTATTTTATCTATGATCCTGCCGCCAAAGAGGGAACCCAGTGCCAATCCGGCCATGAATGTTGTGAGGACCGCAGTGATTGCGAAGGCCGAAGTGCCAAAGACGAAAGACAGCTCCCTACCCCATACAACCTCGTAGATGAGCGAAGAGAAAGAGGTTATAAGAAGGGCCACCAGCAAAAGCCTTGCTCGCCAACGTTCCTCAGTGGCATCTGGTGAGCTGCGGTAGCCGTCATACTCAAAGGGGACCAGGCCACCCATTGCCTAAATCCCCATGCCAACGATCAGCACGACCATGACAATAAACATTGCCTAACTCACACATAAAATTTTTGCCATCCCTAAGAGCATGAGCTCAGATTCATTAGTAAGATGAAATTTAAGATGCTCATTCCAGGTCACGGCAACCTTGCCTTGCGATCTGCTGATCCTTTGCAGCTTTCAGGCACAAGTCGTACTCCATCTCAAGCTCATAGAGCTGATTTCGCAGCCTGTCTATCTGCTCCTTAAGTGCAAAAGCCCTCTCTAAGAGACTGCCGTCAGACTCTTCATTGCTACAGGGCTCGCAGGCGTATGGATGAGTGTTTCGAGCCTCAGATAGCCAACCCGGAGGGCTGCTGCAGACCTCCTCTGTGCAATGAGACAAAGATGTAAAGGCACTGGCTCTATCAACCGATTCGGGATATCCGTCTGTGCAATCTTTGTCTTCAGATTCAATACCATCCATATTTCCAGATTTTACGACGTTTGAGGTCTCTTCCATATCGGGCTGGCAAATCCCCATGTGTGCGAGGGATGAAGTACAGATGGTGGCGAACTGACAGCTCAAGCACTTTTCGGGGTTTGGATCTGGAAGCAGGCGCCCCATATCATAGGCCCCGTTCATCTCCGCAAAGCTGCTGGCGATGATACCCTTCACCTCATCCAGCCGCTCTTGCGTGAACCTGAACTCGCGGACCTTTCCGCTGCTGAGGTAGGCCACCCTACAGCAGATGCACTCCAGGCTGGTGCCAAGGCTGTGCATGGCCCATAAGACATAGCAGGCCATCTGCACCTCATCCGACGGGCTCAGGCTGCCAGAGCCCGTCTTCCAGTCCAGCAGAAGAAGGCGCCCATCCTCTCTTGTGCCCAGGTAATCGAGCTTGACTGCAACCTTCACACCACCTGCGCTAAAGCTGTTGAACTTCTCATGGCTGAGGTAGTTGGAGCTCATCAGCTGGGGCATGGCCCTGGCAAAGAAGACATGAATCTGGTCAAGGCCGGCGTCCAGGATCTCATCAAAGAACGAGCTTTGGACCTCCAAACCATTGTAGCATTCGGTTACCCTTGAGCTGGCGTTCTCCTGAAACTCCCTGACCAGCAGGGCATACTGGTCACCTGCATCTTCTTCGTTCATGCCCTCCCCTGAGATCAGCCTGCTTATCTGATCATCTATCACCTGTTGTACCAGCTTTCCCTTCAGATCACCCTTAGAGCAGAGATCTTTCAGGGCCTTAAGCCGGGTCCTATGCTCATCCCCTCCGTTCCTTAGCGCCGGGACGATGTATTCATAGAAGTAAGCCCGCCTGCATCTCTGCCATAGCTCATGCCTGGTGAAAGACCATAAGTTGTAATCCCGGAACCAGTCCTCTAGTTCAGGGATGGAAAACGGCACCCCATTGGCATCCTCTCCAGGGTTGCCTGGTGCGATATATAGAGCAACATTGGTACAATCCCCTGCCATGCCTGGACCTGGTTCAGGTGAAACAGAGCCCCATATGCCCTTCCTGATGCAGTAATCCCTTATCTCCTTCAGGAACTGATCCCCGTACTTCTCCAGCTTTTTATTGCCAACTCCAGAGATAGACATCAGCTCAGATCGATCCATAGGCAGCCTGGCCGCCATCTCCTTCAAGCACGAGTCATGGAATACGATATATGGAGGGACCTGCTCTTGATCGGCCAGCCTTTTTCGCAGCTCTCTTAGCCTCTGGAAAAGCTCTTCATCGGCATCCACCGCGCTTGCTGGATGGGCCTTGGAGATGCTCGCCACTGACGATCCTGACACGCCTGATTTGGTCAGACGGACATCCCCACCACGTGACAGCGTACTGTGACACTTGTCTGTCAGCTTTACTACGGGATAGTCATCACCCTCAGCCTTTAGGTAGCCTTGCTGTATAAGCTCCCTTATGAAAGCTGACCACTGGCTAACAGAATGCTCTTTCCCGGTGCCATAAGATGGAATGGAGTCATGGCCGTTCTGGATTATCCTGTGGTTCCTGGACCCATGAAGAACCTCTGCAATATACCTCACCCCAAACCTCTCGCCGACTTGGGAGATGCAAGAGGCGATCTTTCTTGCCTCTTTTGAGCCGTCTGTTGTCTCCTTGGGGCTCAGGCAGTTATCGCAGCCTTTGCAGCCAGGTTCCTTGTAAGCCTCCCCGAAGTACTCCAGGAGCACCTTACGTCGGCAGTCCCTGCTCTCGCAGAACTCAGCCATCTGCCGGAGCTTTCTTCTGGTCACCAGGTTTTGAGTCTGGTCCTCGCCACGATCGATAAGGCGCTCAAGCTTGATGAGGTCTCCTCTTGTGAAGAAGAGTATGCAGTCGCTGTTCTTTCCATCTCTGCCGGCCCTGCCGGTCTCCTGGCAGTAGGTCTCCAGGTTCTTGGGAAGGTCGTAGTGGATGACGAACCGGATGTCGGGCTTGTCTATGCCCATGCCAAATGCGATGGTGGCAACCATGATCTGTATCTTATCATTCAAGAACAGGTCCTGGGCCTCCTCTCTGGCACGCGGATCCATGCCTGCATGGTAATGGAGCGCATTGAACCCTTTCTCCTGAAGCTTCCTGGCCAGGTCCTCTGTAGACTTCTGGCTGAAGCAGTATATGATGCCACAGTCGCCTCTATGACTGTTCAGGTATTGCACCAGCTGGTCAAAGGCACGGCTCTTGGGCTTGACAGAATAGATCAGGTTCTTCCTGTTGAAGCTGGCCTTGTATACTTCAGGCTCCTTCAACCTCAGCGAGGATATTATGTCCTCCTGGACATCCGGCGTTGCAGTGGCCGTCAGGGCAATGACCGGGGCACCTGGGATCCATTCTCTGATATTGCTGAGCTGGCGGTAGGCCGGCCTGAAGTCATGCCCCCACTCAGATATGCAGTGGGCCTCGTCTACTGCAACCAGGCTGACCTCAAGGCGCCTCAGCAGTGAGAGGAACTCGGGGATCATCAGCCTCTCAGGCGCCACATACAGAATCCTTGTCCTGCCCTCCAAGAGAGAGCTATGGATTGAGTGGATCTCCCGCGAAGTGAGAGTGCTATTGATATACGAAGCTTCTATTCCACGAAGCCTTAGGCCATCGACCTGGTCCTTCATAAGAGCGATTAACGGCGATATCACAAGAATAGTGCCTTTGAGAAGAAGAGCCGGAAGCTGATAGCACAGAGACTTGCCTCCTCCGGTAGGAAGAAGGGCAAAGACGTCTTTTCCGTCCAGTATATCGCTTATAATCTCGCCCTGTGGAGGGATGAAAGAGCTATACCCAAAATATCTCTGAAGCGCCTGGAGCAAGGCAGGCTTGGTCTCTGAACTATTCATCAGCTTATCCTTCAATTGATATACGATCTCGGTATCTTAAATTTCTTTCTGATTTTAAGTAGGGGCCGCAAAATTAGGGGATCTGTGAGATTGAGATCCTGCTGAGGAAAAAAGAGTGGCACTGAGTTCCAGTCAATGCTCCCATTTGCATTACTCTTTTATCGACCAGACCTTGAGGTTATCGAACCCAAAGGTAACATTTCCCTCTGATTGAGTTCCCACATACAGGCCTATTCCACCATAGGAAAAGCTGCTGTCATTATAATCCGCCAGCTTTGCATCATTGGCATATAGTGCCAGCTTATCGCCATTGCCTGTGATCTTGATGAGGTTAGTGGAGTTCCCGGTCTTGATGGCGCTGGATTTGGACCACTCCGAGACGTATGACCAGGAATTGTTCTCCTTCTTGGCTATCTGGTAATAGCCATCGCTGGAGAGCAGGAACGCGTAGTAATTCTCGGCATCGATCTTCCTCACCATAAGTCCAAAGACATTATCATCAGGCCCTGCCTCTTTGGCGGCTTCTATCTCAAGCATGAAGTCTGTGAAGTTCAGGCGAGCAGGCCCGCCAACCCAGTTCCAGTAATCAGCCGGAACTATAGTTAGGTAATATTCTCCATTTTTGAACGCCTTTTTGAAGTACTCATCTGATGTGTAAGTCCAGCCAGACTTGCTGCTGGAAAAGTCCTCAGAGTAGAGAAGGTCACCAGGGACAGGCTCGCCCTGGCTCACCTGGGCCTGCTGCTCTTCTGAGGTATTGGCAGTATCAGCTGAGTACGCCCCTATGATGCATGTTGCAGCAATCAATAATGCTGCCAACAGATAATTCCTATATCTCATGATGATCCAACCCTCCGTTCAAAGACTGCTGAACTAATGCCGTTATTTCAGGCACTTCAACTTTGAGCTGTAATATATCTGCCAATCCTGCTAATATAAATTTCCGTATTCTTCGGTAGCTGTTATTTGCGATAAAATAATCAACATGAGGCCCGGTCCCTTGTTTCCTGGCCGAGGATTACTTTCGCCCCGCCCGGATGAGGCTTATCTATCCGCCCCTGCATTTGCGTTTGCTCTGCAATTGGATGTGATATAATGGCCAAGAACCCGGAAGTCATGAAGTATGCAACTGATTTGACCAAAGCTCAGGACGCAGTGAGGTTTGCCAATGAGGAGCTGATAAAGCTCTCTCAGAGGTTTGGCAGGATGGTGCCCAAGTTCCAGAAGATGGACAGCAAGGGGATTTTAACGTGGTTTGCCCAGTACAACAGGATCAAGGACTCGGCGAACAGAGCCAATGATGGGCTCCAGCCCCTGCTGGAGAGCGAAGAGGCGGCTGGAAATCCAATGATATCCACACAGCTCGCCTATTATAACGCTCAGAAGTCCAGATATTACTTCAAGATAGAGGTTATGGATGACATCTTGAACGGGGTGGTTGAGGACCTGCTTGATAGTGCTGCCCTGGATGAGTCTCAGAAAGAGGAGATGAGGGCGGCCCTTGATGAGACCATAGGCAGGAGCAAGAATGTTATAGAGCAATGCGAGGCTGGCGCCTGATCCTGGATGTGAATCCGGCACCTCTCCCAAGTGATCTCCTCTGGGCACCTCAGTCCGGCACCAGTTGTTGTACTGAGGCTCTGCCCGCTCCCATGACGGAATAAGGTCTTTTGAAAATACGGCACGGATAGTTTTCTTTTCTGGGTTATACGGTATAGCAACAATCTATGTTGTGCGGCGTACCAACAATCTATGCTTACGCGATTAGTCATGCAGCCATTTGGTTAAAGAGAGCTGGCTTGGCGATCGTTTATGGCCTCGCCATCCTTTGCCTTGAGCTTTTTTACCAGGAGGATCCCCTCGCCCCTCGGAAATGAGTTGATCGCGATCTAAATCACTATCTAAGTCAGATTCTCGCTTTTCGTCAGAAATCAGGCCAATTTCTTTTTCATGCCTGTAATTGATAGCTTCTATGAGTCTATCAATGAAAACAGCTTGCCCTTTCTGTATCTTCTCCTTAGCCTGGCCGATATCAAACCAGCCTGCTCTATCTATCTCCGGGTATTCTCTAATTATCCCTGATCGTTTGGGCCATTCAACGGAGAAATTATTGCTGGAGACTTTGGTTGCATCTAAATCATCTTCGAGCGCCCATATATGAACTACCTTCTTGCTTGACTGCTTCGACTGGCCAAGGTCGATGAAATCCCCGTCAACCTCAAAGCCCGTCTCTTCGCGGAACTCTCTTTTTGCTGCATCCAGCGGGCTTTCATCTCCTTCAATACGGCCTTTGGGAATGGACCAGGACACGTCTTCTTTCCTCGCCCAGAAGGGGCCTCCTGGGTGGACGAGCAGCACTTCTAGCCTGTCATCTCTGAACTTGAAAAGCAGGACGCCGCTGCTATGTGCGCTCATTATTTGCCATCGACCTCGTTGTGATTATCAGATTATAGGTAGTAGCTTCAAGATAATTTATTTTATTGAATACCCCGCAGCTCTGCTGCGGGGATGGCCTACTTACGGGTAACATAATAAGGTGTTTGAATCTCGTTAGCGCTATATGAATTAATGC